>ERZ781272.195-NODE-195-length-72754-cov-10.155656_pt1 | contig 72754 bp, 74 predicted proteins | sample MGYA00375850_ERZ781272 | MGnify/ENA primary metagenome ERZ781272 (study PRJEB29790, sample SAMN06051246) | human gut metagenome | host: Homo sapiens | place: USA: Cincinnati, Ohio | collected 2013-06-21 | study: EMG produced TPA metagenomics assembly of the Gut...
CCATGACGCCGTGTTCGATGACGTAGTTCACCGCGGCGGCGTACCAGGCGCTCTGATCCACATCCGCCCAGTCGGCGGGAGCCTCGGGCTCCTCAGCCGGGGCGCCCACCACCGTGATGCGGCCCTGGCCCTTGGGATCGGCGTAGTCGGCGCTCACCACGCCGCCCAGCTCGTCCACAATGTAGTTGATCAGCACCTGGTTGTCGATCATCACGCAGTCCTTCAGCAGGGCATCGTCCTTGAACATAACGAAGCCGTCGCCGCCGGACTTCAGCATATAGTTGTGGGAGGCCAGCGTGTAGGTCTTGGCGGGGTCAATGGCCTCGCCGTTCACCTTCACGTCCTTTACCCGGCGCTCGCCGTCCACCTTCACGAACTCCTTCTCGTCGTTGAGCACCACCGGGGAGGGAATCGAGGTGTCGATGGTATAGGTCAGGCCGGAGACCTGCAGGAACCCGCCGTTCTCCTCCGGCGTCACACGCGCGCCCATCTCCAGCGCGTCCAGAATGTCCTGGCCCGTGGTCTCCACCACGCAGGCCTCGTTGCCGAAGGGATGCACGTTGATGATCTGCTCATAGGTGATCTCCCCCGCGGGGATGTCGGCCCGCACGCCCCCGCCGTTGACAAAGGCCACGTCGGCGTCCAGCATCACCCGGTAGGCGTCCGCGCACAGGTCGCCCAGATTGGTCTCGGCGCTGCGCACCGCGCGCTTCCCGGTGGCCGGGTCCTTGGTGGTCAGGTCCACATCGGTCTTGGCCACGACCTTCTTCAGCACCCCGGCAAACTCGTCGTTGATGCCCTTCACGAAGGCCCCAGTGGCCTCGTCCTCAGCGGCGCAGTCCTTGGCCGCCACCAGCTCGCTGGTGATCTCGCCCGTCTTGGTGTCGATGACCACCTTGCCCAGGTTGGCCAGCTTGGTGCCCGTCTGGGCCACCAGCACGTCCTCCCCGGCCTGGTTCTTCTCGGTCTTGGCAAAGGTGCTGTGGGAGTGCCCGTCGATCAGCACGTCGATGCCGGTGGTGTTGGCAATCACCTCGGTGGAGGTCCAGGGGGAGCTCTGCTCGTCCACGCCCAGGTGCCCCAGCGCCACCACGTAGTCGGCGCCCTCTGCCTTGGCCGCGTCTACCGCCTTCTGCACCACGTCATACAGGTCCTTGCCCTCGTTGCCCTGGCTGAAGCTGTAGATGTAGTTCCCCGCGGCGTCCTGGAAATAGGTCGGGGTAGACTTGGTGAAGGACTCCGGCGTGTCGATGCCCACGTAGCCGACCTTCACGTCGCCGTAGGTCAGTACCTGATAGCCGTCCAGCACCGCCTTCCCCTCCAGGTCGGTGAAGTTGGCGCACAGATAGGCATACTCCGCCTTCTCCTGCGCCAAGGTCAGGAAGTTGTCCATGCCGTAGTCAAACTCGTGGTTGCCCGGAATGGCCAAATCGTAGCCCACCTGGTTCATGATCTCCACGATGTACGCGCCCTTGGACAGCGTCCCGATGGGGCCGCCCTGGATGGCGTCGCCGGCATCCACCAGCGTCACGTTCTCCGCGCCGTAGGCCGCCTCCATGGCGGTCTTGTACGCGGCCACGCCCGCATAGCCGATGTTGGTCACCTCCCCTGCGTCGTTCTTGGCCTGATCAATGCCGCAGTGTACGTCGTTGGTGTGCAGGATCACGATCTTGCCGCTCTCCGTGCCTGCGGCGTCGCCCTCTGCCGCCACGGCCGGTACGGTCAGGCTGAACGCCATGGCCACAGCCAGCAGCAGCGACAGCAGCTTCTTCTGCTTCATTTTTCTTTCCACCTTTCGTTCCATTTCTCGGAAGTTCCAAGCCGTCCTTGGATATCCTAATAGTAACAAATCGGTGACAGGATTACAAGGGCCGCCATAGAAATCTTGCCCGTTTTCCGCCGGGATAAGGAGGACAAGCCCGTCGGTTCACCGGGCGCCGCTTTCTCCTTTTACTGGGCCTTGGCCTGCTTTAAGGCTTGGGCGAGCTGGTCGGGGCAGGAGGTGGGCTTCCTGCCACAGCGGATACCCTCCAGCCGGGCAATCACGTCGTCTACCTTCATTCCCTCCACCAGCCTGGAGATTCCCTGGAGGTTTCCGGAGCAGCCGTTCTGGATGCGGACGGACCGCACCACGCCGTCCTCCACTTCCACGGTCATATGGGTGGAGCAGGTGCCCCGGGTCTTGTACTGAATGGTCATGTGAGTTCCCTCCCTGGTCCTTTTCATCCGGTCTGTTCTATACTAATGCGTACTGAACAAAGCCGAGGGTCTTGCATCCCAAGGCTTTCAAGGCCAATTGGCTTTGTTCAGGTGCCATACGGCGCTCCAGTGGAAATACGCATTGTAACAGTGTCTAAATTTCATCTGGATGAAATTATGCGGCAGTGGCCGCACGAAGAAACCGCTTGGCGGTTGATTCCGTGGACATTATACTAGCACAAAACCGGGCATTTTGTCTATGGGGCGCGGTTGGGGCCGCGTGAGTGGAGCGATACCCTCTGATGCGAGTCAACTGGTTTGAAAATGGGGCTTGTAGTATCCGATTCCCCTGCTATACTGGAGATACGGTACCGTAAAAATCCAATCAGAGAGGAACGATTTTTATGGAAAACAGCTTACTTGTGCGCCCAATCGGCACGGTCTGCGCCTCCGGGGACGGCTTCCGCATCGAGGTATCCCCCTCCTTTCGCCCTGCCCTGATGGGACTGGATGCCTTCGGCTGGGTCCAGATCCTGTGGTGGTTCTCGGGCTGTGATGACCCTGCCTCCCGGGCCACACTGCAGATATCCAGGCCCTATATCCGGGGTCCGGAACGATTGGGCGTCTTTTCTACCCGCTCCCCCCAGCGCCCCAATCCGCTGGCTGTCTCCTGCGCTCAGGTGCTCTGCGTAGATTCGGCGCGCGGCGCGGTGGACCTGGCCTATCTGGATGCGGCGGACGGCACTCCCGTGCTGGACCTCAAGCCATACACCCCCAGTCTGGACCGGGTAGAGCGCCCCGGCGGGCCAGACTGGTGCGCCCACTGGCCGGGCTCGGTAGAGGCCAGCGGCGCTTTCGACTGGTCTTCAGAGTTTGCCTTCGAGAGCCAATCATAAGACCGCCCCGGGACCAAGGTCCCGGGGCGGTCTGTCAATTTTCCTTCAGCCACGCCTGAACATGGGGCAAAAACCGGGCCGTCACCGGAGAAACCTCCCTCAGGCTGCGCACTGCCAGGCCCAGTTCCCGGAACTGGGGCGGGTCCAGCGGCTTGACCACCACCTCGTAAGGGGTACGCCGGAGGACCAGCTCCGGCAGGATGCTGATGCCCAGACCGCTGGCCACCATGGCGATGACGGCATAGTCGTCGTTGACGGCGTACTCCACGTTGGGCCGCACCCCCGCCCGCTCAAAGATGCCGGCCACCTCCTTGTCCTTGTCGTCTTCCGGGCGGATAAAGGGCTCCTGAGCAAAGCGCTCCATGGGACAGCTCCCCGCCTCCGCCAGCGGGTGCCGCTTGGGCAGCACAGCCACCAGCCGGTCCCGCCGCAGGGAGATGGTCTCCAGCTCCCGGCCGGCGGGCAGGCCCACAAAGCCGCAGTCCACCCGCCCTTTGCGAATCCAGTCCTCGATCTCGGTGTACTCCACCCCGCCCAGCAGCTCGAAGCGGATGCCCGGATACTGCTCCAAAAAGGACTTCATGATGCCCGGCAGCCAGTGGACCGAGATGCTGGTAATGGTGCCAATGCGGATGGTGCCCCGGGTGAGGCCGTGGAGCGCCCCGATCCGCTCGGTCAGCTCCCGCTGGGCATTGCACACCGTCCGGATATCGGGCAGCAGCTCCGCCCCCGCCGGGCTCAGCGTCACGCCGCCTCTGCCCCGAACCAGCAGGCTCACCGCCCATTCCGTTTCCAGATCCGCAATCATGCGGCTCACGGCGCTCTGGGTATACCCCAGCTCCTCGGCAGCCCGGGTGATGCTGCCCAGCTCCACGGTTTTGAGGAATGCCTGGTATTTGGAAATTCCCATCTCCTCATCTCCATTCCATTTTTTCATGTTATATATGATAAACATTCTCTTGTCTCATATCTGTTCCCATTGTATAATGAAGACAGACAAAAGGCAAGACTGAGATTCAGAAAGGAGTTCTCCATGAAGATGCGTTACGCCACTCCCTTGGAGGCTTGGATCCATGCAGGCGGCGATCCGCTGGTCCGCAACTGGAACACATTGACCGCCAAGGGGAGCTTTTGGCAGGGCAGCCTCTGGCAGGCCTTCCGCCTGGCCTTTGGGGCACAGCTCTGAATTTCTTGGCCAATTCCCAAACCATTTTCCATACTCTCCCAAACAGATCAGGCCCGCGGCAAATGCCGCGGGCCTGATCTGTTCTAACAATCAATTATGGGCGGGCACGGCGTCCCTGGTTTCTCCGCATGTAACTCCCTAGCAGCGCAGTGTCCTTCGCCGGTTTACTTTTCCTTTCGCTGGAGCTGGAGCCGATCGGCAATCATAGCGATGAATTCAGAATTGGTGGGTTTGCCTTTGGCATTGGAAACGGTATAGCCAAAGTATTTTTGCAGGGTCTCCAGATCGCCCCGGTCCCAGGCCACCTCGATGGCATGGCGGATCGCCCGCTCCACCCGGGAGGCGGTGGTATTGAACCGCTTGGCCACCTCGGGGTAAAGCACCTTGGTCACGGCATTGATGACCTCCATATTCTCCACCGTCATGACGATGGCTTCCCGCAGATACTGATAGCCCTTGATATGGGCCGGCACACCGATCTCGTGGATGATAGAGGTGACGGAGCTCTCCAGACTCTGGTGCGTGCCGGCCGGACTCCGGCTGTCCTCCTCCTGGGAGACCGCTCCGCCCAACTGCCGCACCCGCTCGATGACGGCGGACAGCTTACAGGGCTTCATCATAAAATAGCTGGCTCCCTTGGCGGCGGCCAGCTCGGCCATATTGCCCCGCACAAAGCCGGAGAGGACCAGGACCTTGGGCCGGGACGCCTGTTCCAGCGCGCTCAGCACCTCCAGGCCGTCCATCCGGGATAGCACCATGTCCATAAGCAGTACGTCGGGGGACAGCTCTCGAACCAGCCGCAGGGCCTCCTCCCCGTCTCCGGTCGCAGCCAGAACTTCCATATCTGCCTCATCCCGCATGGTATCCATCAAAATGCTGCGGAACGATTCATCCGCGTCCGCAATCAACAGCTTCTTCTTGCTCTCCATGTCGTCTCCCTTTCCAGCAGAATTGCCCTGCTCTCTGATTTTACCGGTCCTCGCCGGCTTCATATCCATAATTTACCACAATCAGACAGCAACTTCAAGTCTTTTCTGACATTTTTTGGAATTAAATGGTTCGACCGAATTCGCCGCGCATTCTCCCACAACAGATCCAGCTCTTTGGGCGCTCTCTTTTGAGATTACTCAAAAGTGGTAGAAAAGTCAAGTATCTGCTCTTTTGTAGCAGGAAGGGCCGCCCGCTGCTCGTGCGGCGGGCGGCCCTTTCCACTTGAATCAGGAGACCTTGGCCTCCAGAGTCTGCGGCGTCTGCGCCAGCATGGTCTCCGCCAGGATGCCATAGCCCTCGGTGGGGTTGTTGACCAGAACGTGGGTGACCGCCCCCACCAGCTTGCCGTTCTGGAGGATGGGGCTGCCGCTCATCCCTTGGACAATGCCGCCGGTGGCTTCCAGCAGCCTGGGATCGGTGACCTTAACCATCAGCTCCCGGGTATCGCCTCCACTGCCGGGATAGACCTTGGTGATCTCTACCGCATACTCCTCTACCGTGTCGCCAGCGATGTTGGACAGGATGGTGGCGCCGCCCAGCTTGACTTCCCTCCGGGCCGCCACGGGGACCGGCCGGAGGCCGTCCGTCAGGCTGTCGTCCGTAAGGGTGCCAAAGACTCCGCTGCCGGTATTGGCATACAGCTCGCCCATGTCCCGGTCCACCTGGAAGGCCCCGTGGAGCTCTCCCGGGGAACCGGACTCTCCTTTCTTCACGTCGGCCACCGTGGCATACATGATGGAGCCGGATTCCAGAGGCATCAGCAGAGCGGTGTCTACGTCATTGATGCCGTGGCCCAGCGCGCCGAAGGCGCCGGTCTCCGGGTCATAAAAGGTGAGGGTGCCGATTCCGGCCATGGAATCCCGAATCCACGCCCCCAGCTTATAGGCGCCGTCGGTACTGCATTTGACGGCCTGGGCGGTGAGCTGCATCTGCTTGTCCCCCCGGATGGCCCGGATGCTCATTCGATCCCCCTCCAGGCCCTGGAGCACGGACTGTACCTGTTCAATGGTGTCCACCTGGGTATCGTTGATGTGGGTGATGATGTCACCCTGGCGCAGACCGCAGTCCTTGGCGGGCGCGCAGCTTCCCGCCTCGCCGGTGATCTCCGACAGCCCTACCACCAGTACGCCGTCGGAGAACATCTTGATGCCCACCGCCCGACCCAGCGGCACCACCATCCGCTCCCCGGTCCCGAAGGCCGCAGTGGTCCGGGCCTCTTCGCCGCCGGGTCCGGCCGCTCTGGCCCGGCCGGTGACACTCAGCACCAGCAGCCCGGCCAGCAGGCACACTGCCGCCGCCCGAACCGCCTGGAGAAGCTCGCCGGCCCAGGGCATAAAGTGTTGTTCCTCATTCATTGTACCACCCCTTTTTAAAATCACAGCGTGCGAACGCATCCGATCGCACCAAATTTAATATGGCCCGGCGCGGTGCAAAAAAGAGGTGGCAACGCTGCCAATGAAACACACCTTTGGGTTGTCTGAAAATGGGAAACGCCTGAGCGGCGGCGTTATGCAGAACGTGCGCTGGCGGTTCCTGTCTTTTTGCCAAAATTAAATTTTTGATTTTAAACCAGTCTTTTCCGGGCCCTTTAGGTCCTTCCGGGTCATGCCTGGCATCATTTGGGACGGGGCCGCATACCTTTTACTACCATTGTAAAGGGGGAATCGCCCGTGCGGAAGCATTCCAAAAAATGCCTGATTACCTTTGTCGCGGCGACATTGCTCGGCGCCTGCCTGCATTTTGTCTACGCTATCTTTCCCAATCCCGTCGTCGCCATCTTCTCTCCCATCAACGAAAGTTTATGGGAGCATTTGAAAATTTTGTTTTGGCCTTATCTTCTGGGTTTCCTCTATCTCACCCGCGGCGGCGAGCAGGGCTGCCGCATCCCCTGGATGCTGTCCGCGCTGGCGCTCTGCGCCGTCATGCTGGCGGTAAGCTATGTCTATCACATACTTCTCCTGGGCGAGGCGCTGGCGGTCGATGTCGCCCTCTATGTGCTGCTGATGGCGGCAGGGTTTCTTCTGCTCCCCGGTCTCTTTCAGGCTGCGGCCGGCCGCCGGGGCCTGCGGGAAGCCGTTACCCTGGCCTTCCTGACACTGGGAGCCCTGCTGGTGCTCTTCACCTTCCTGCCGCCGGATCAGGTGCTCTTTGCGGACCTCTCCGGGGTCAATACCTTCGCCACCATTCCCTACTGACAAGCCGCTTGATCCCCGCCCGAAAAAGGGCACCTGCTTTCGGCAGGGTGCTCATCATGCAGTAAGCGATCCAACATAATGATGCTTTACGACCTTTGTCCGGCGGGGTCGGCCAGCAAAAAATAGGCGGTGCTTGGCTTTTTTGTGCCAAGTACCGTTTGTTTTTTTATGTGGGAAAGGAGCATCTGTGCGCAAACAACTTATTCGATTTTTCCCATATCCTGCACGTGAAGCCGCTTGCGTGAGGCTTGCACCTGCCGGGAGCCGGGGCGTACAATCCGCTGAAAGAGCAAGACTTTCCCCCTCCGAAAATCGGTAAGTAAAAGCTGCCGCGAGCAGCCTCATCAAAGTATGATATAATTTTGTTCAAGAAATCCTGGATTTGATGTAGCATGCGCCGCCAAAACCGTAGTATATAGGTGAAGCTGGAAAGGAGGCGGTGAGATGATAGACGATGAAAAAATCATAGACCTGTTTTTCAAGCGTGACCAGCAGGGCATACGAGAACTGGACATTAAATACAGAAAAATCTGCCACAACCTTTCGTACAACATTGTCAATAGCAGACAGGACGCGGAGGAGTGCGTCAACGACGCTTACTTAGGTGCGTGGAACGCCATTCCCCCCACAAGGCCAAATCCGCTGTTGTCCTACATCGTGAAAATTGTTCGGAACATTTCCCTCAAAATCTATTGGAGAAAGGAAGCCGCCAAACGAAGCGGACACTATACGATTGCTTTACAGGAAATTGAGAGCTGTATTGCAGATCAGAAAACCGTGGAAGATGAAATCGAAGCCAGAGAGTTAGCCCGTATCATTGAAGAGTTTTTGGACACGCTGACCGTCGAAAACCGCGTTATCTTCATGCGCCGCTATTGGTTTTCCGACAGCTACAAGGACATAGCCGAGTTTGTAGGGCTGACCGAGAAAAACATCTCCGTCCGGTTGACCCGTATCCGCGAGAAGATGAAACAATATTTAATAGAAAGAGAGGTGTTCGTATGAACGCAAAGAAGTTTTCCGACGCTATGAGCGAGCTTGATACGAAGTATGTTGATGAAGCTCTCAACTATAAAAAGAAAGCAAAAAGATATGGTTGGATTAAGTGGGGAGCTATGGCAGCGTGTGTGGCCGCAGCGATTTTGGTAGGCGTAAGAATGGTTGCCCCGGAGAAAAATGGGCTTTCAATGCTAACAATTCCAGATATGGAAAGTAGCGGAATGGGATTTGAAGGTTGGTTGGGTTACGATATTACACAGTGGGACAATGGGAATCCATGGTCTGAATCCATGGAATTTTCTGTGCTGCCTGTCTATCAGAACGGGTCATACGATGCCGCAGGGAAACCTGTTGGTTTGTCACGGGACGACATGATACAGAGATTGGAAATCGCGATAGCTGCTTTGAACTTGGACAGCTATGATATTGAAACAGAGCAGGAATGCCTTACGGCGAACGCAGATGGATTGCAGATCTGTGTTTATGCCGACGGGATGATCGAGGTTTGGTTCGAGGATGGACAGACACTGCCGGAGGGATACAGCTTTACTTTTTTCGACACAACGGATGCCGAGGCAGAACAGGCGTTGGACTATCTGTCACAAGAGTATTCCGAGCTGATTGGTTTCTCCGAACCGGAAAAAGTGTTGTCTGGTTCCTATATTATCTGGAATGACTACGATGGAGCCGGAAATTATGTCACAGAGCCGCGCCTTGAACGAGAGTATGCTTTATATGATTCCTCTGGAGATGATTTGGAAGATATTTTGAACTATAAGTACAACTGTGTCAGGTTTTATCCTGATGATAATGGAAAACTCTCTTTAATCCGAATCTATAATGGTCTTTCCTGTGCAGAAAATCTGGGAGATTATCCCATTATTTCAACGGATGAGGCATATAAGCTTCTATTGAAAGGGCATTATATTACTTCCGTTCCTTATGCGATTACGGATGCTGAATTGATTTGCAAGGTAGAACTTGTTTATAGGAACAGCAGAACTGAGAAAACATTCCTCCCATATTACCGATTCTATGTTGAACTTCCAGAGATGCGGCAAGAAAATGGGTTGACAGACTATGGTGCTTATTATGTGCCAGCAATTCAAGAAGAATACATTAGAAATATGCCATTATGGGATGGCAATATAAATTAACACATTAATCCTTTCTACCGTGGGCAGCCGTTTTATTTAGGACGGCTGCTCCTTTTCTATGTCCACAGGCAGAAAGGAGCGACCACCCATAACAAAACCAAGGGAAAAAACCGCGAGGAATTGATCGCCGAGATTGAGGACGGCTGGCTCTCGGAGAGGGGTTGGTAGCTAGCGCCGCAACAAAGACTCCATGACCAAAGCCCTGCCGTCCCTGCAAAACAATATTCTACTGTTTATGACCCGCGCTCATCACAGGCTACTCTTCCTCTCTGTCTTTTATTCCATGTCCGCCTGCACAGCAGCCTGCTTCCATCCTGCGGGATACGCCTCCGGGGTCCATGCTGACAATAGGTGGCCCAAACGTTGACCAGGATCCGGTCATAGTCGGACAGAAGGGACTGGTCCACTGCGCGGAGCATATTCCTGGTGCATGGTATCTCCTCCAATGTCACAGGTTGGTCTCTGCTCCCACTATATATGGCATATGGCGTCCGGCCCTCTCGTCAAGGAAATTTGCCGTACCGGTCAAAAACTGCCTCCCCTCTTGCCGCCCGGCGGAAACCGCGGTATGATACTGCTATCCGGTCCCGGCGGGCATCTTTTGCGGTCCGCCCGGCCCACAGGGGGGATCACACCGTGGACAGCCGCGACTGCCAGTTTCTCATTGACCTATACGAAATGAAGAGTATCACCAAGGTAGCTCAGAAATACTACTTGTCCCAGCCCGCCATGACCAAACGTCTACAGCGGCTGGAGGAAGAGTTCGGCTGCACGATCCTACTGCGCCGCAAAAAGGGGGTCTCCTTCACCGCCGTCGGGGAGCAGGTGCTGCCCTACTGCCGCAGTATGCTGCGGCTCAACCAGGAGATGATGGGAACCATCAACCGCCACCAGGGCATCGTGGGCGGCTCCCTGTCCATCCTGTGCTCTCTTTCCTACTCCTATTACCGGCTTCCTTGGGCGTTGAAACTCTACTGCCAGCGCTATCCCATGGTGGGGGTCACCGTCCAGGCTGGGCAGAGCGGCCCCCTCTACTACCAGTTCCTGAAAAATGAGAGTTGCATTGCCATCCTGCGAGGGGAGCGGGCCTGGGGCGACGGCCGAATCCGCCTGGACTCTGAACCACTCTGCCTGGTGTGCAGTCACGAGAACGCCAGCCGCGCCCTGAAAGATTACAGCTATATCGCTAGCCACACCGACCAGACTGTAGTCTCCCAGATTGAGCGCTGGGCCTTGGAGCAGAACCTGCCCCTATACAACACCAAGCTCTCGGTTAATAACATCAACTGCTGCAAGGAGATGGCCCGGTTGGGGCTGGGTTGGTCCATCCTGCCTCGCACCTGCCTGGATGACTTTGATGGCACCGTGCGGCCCCTCTGCTTCCAAGACGGCTCTCCTCTGAAGCGGGATACCTATGTGCTCTATCATAGCTCCTATCATGAACTGCAACAGGTGCGGCTTTTTCTGGACACCTTGGTGGAAAGTGAGCGTCTCCACCATCATCCCTGAAGCGAACCATCTCAGCATGGTTTCTTTTTATCTATATCCATAACTATTTTTCATGAAAAATTATTTTATTAATAATCTTCAGTTTTTATTTCCTTTTCCTACTTTTTAAGCATTTTTTACCGCCATCCATCCACGCCCTGCCAAAAACCGTCCCGCTTGTCAACTTTGGAGACTTCTTGTACACTGTGGGCGACGGGGATTTTTCCCCGCGGTTCTTTTGCAGAGGTGAACAACGATGTCTCATCTTCTCCTGACGTTGGGGGCGGGGGCTGTCCTGGGCTTGGCCTTTCTTCGTCTCAAGGTACCCGGCGGTATGATGGTGGGGGCCATGGTGGGCGTGGCAGCCTTCAACATCGGTACCGGGCTGGCCTATATGCCCGCCACCGCCCGTCTGGCAGCGCAAATCACCGCCGGTGCCTTTATCGGCGCCTCTGTGGAAAAGCGTGATCTACGGCGTATGCCTAAGCTGATCAAGCCTGCCCTGATTTTGCTGGGCGGCATGCTGATCCTAAACCTGGCCATGGGGCTTGTGATCCATGCGCTCAGCGGGCTGGATTGGATGACCTCCTTTTTTTGCGCCGTGCCAGGCGGAATAAGCGACACCCCCATCATTGCCGCCGATATGGGGGCCGATGCGGGCGATGTGGCCCTGGCCCAATTTTCCCGTCTGGTGGCAGGCATCGGCATCTTTCCATCCCTCATCCTAGCCATGACACGGCACGATCCGCAGGGGGAAGAGGGCGCGCATCAGGCCGGGGCGGCTGACCGGCAGAAGGACCCCGCCTCGGTGGCGCTGACCATCGCGGTGGCGGCTGTCTGTGGCTTCATCGGCAAGCGCTCCGGCGTACCGGTGGGCGCCCTGCTCTTTGCCATGCTGGGTGTTATCGCCCTCAAGCTGCTGACCGACCGTGCCGCCGTCCCCCTATGGCTCAAGCGGCTGGCCCAGCTTCTCTCCGGAGCTTATATTGGCTCCAGCATGGGTCTGGCCGACCTGCTGGAGATGCGGGTACTGCTTCTGCCCATCGTCCTGCTGGTGCTGGCTTATCTGCTCAACTGCTTGGTGATCAGTACCTTGCTTCATCGCTTCTGCGGAATCCGCCGCCGGGAGGCCATGCTGGCCGCCACCCCCGCCGGGGCCAATGACATGGCGCTGATCTCAGGAGACCTAGGGGTCCATAGCCAAGACCTGAACGTCCTACAGATCATTCGCATGATCGTCGTCGTATCGGTCTTTCCCCAGATCGTCCGTCTGGTAGTCTCTCTGTTAGAGGGCACCCGTCCGTAATGTACCTCAGCCACAACCAAAACCACCGCGGTCATTCAGACCGCGGTGGTTTTTTGTCACAGCGCTGCGGAAAAATCAATGTCGTGGCGCACCTGAAACCGGGGGATGTGGGTATCCACAAACTTGGGAATCTCACGCTGGGCCATCTCAATGAATCTCAGCGCCGCTGGGGAGAGCTTCCGGTTTTTCTTATACAGCATTCCCATAGAGCGCACGGTGGGCTTCTCCTCGATGGAGCAGAACAGGGGGGCGGGGTCGAACTGCTCCTCAAAAGTGACCGAGACTGGGGCAATGGCGAAGCCTTTTCCCCGGGAGGCCAGGCGGTAAGCGGTTGTGGTATTGATAATCTCCATCACCACCTCAGGCTGGAGTCGGTACTGCTCGAACAGGCGGTGGGCCAGGTAGTAGGTTCCCTGAGAGGGGGTAGCCGAAAAGAAGGGCAGCCGATCCAGGAGTTTGGGCGGCAGGTACTGGAGCACATTAGGCTGGTTGGCCGGCAGCTTCAGCCCAGCCAAAACGGGGTGCAGACGGCTGACTACCTCGGTCATCTCCTCGTCGCACAGGTGAATGAAGCCCACCCCCTCGGTCAGCACCGGTTGGGTTCCAATGAAAAAAATGTCGATAGTCTCTTTGGTGAGCATCTGCTCCAAGGTCAGGCTGTTGCCCTCTACGAGCTGGACCTCTACCCCTGGATTCTCCGCTTTGAACGCGGGTAGGATACGTGGCAGCCAGGTGTGGCAGCGGGTGGAGGCCATGCCCAGGACGAGCCGGTCCTTTTTGGCGGCGGCAATCTCGGCCATTTCCTGGTCCAGCCGCCCCTTCATGGCCAAGATCTCCCGCATACCGGCCAAATAGCGCTCCCCGGCATAAGTCAGCCGAATGGGGGAACACGAGCGGTCGAACAGCTTAACCCCCAACTCTTCCTCCATGTTCTTGATACAGCGGGTCAGCGCCGGCTGAGAGATAAAACACTTCTCCGCAGCTTTGGAAAAACTCTTGAGCTCAGCTACCGCGATCATGTAATGCACCTTGTTAAAATCCATGGTCATCCACTCTCCTGCAATCGGTTGCGGGTCGTCGCAGCTCCGGCGGCCATTTTCATATTTTTCTTCTTTTATCTCAACGAGATTATAACTCTTATGTGGAAAAGGTATTGGACGAATTGCCCTCTTTTCAGTATCATGTGACCATAAACATTATAGATAATATCCAAACAAGTTGTCAATCATGAAATACAGGCGCATAATTATTTAGTATTTATGAATAATTTCCTATTTTTATGAATAGAGGGAGGAACCTTGATGCGAAAACCTGATGTGGCCTATGTGAACGGGAAGGTCTATACCGTCGATCCAAATTTCTCTGTTGCTACCGCCTTCTGCCTCTCGGACGACCGCTTTGTGGCCGTGGGTACCGACCAGGAGATCCGGGCGCTGTGCACTCCTGAAACCCGGGTGGTGGACCTGCACGGCCAGGTGGTCCTGCCCGGTCTGATCGACTCCCACCTCCACATCAACAACACCGGCGCCATGAAGCTGGAGCTGAACGTGGTGGCCAAGCAGCGGCGGGAGATCGTGGACATGGTAGCTCAGGCCTACCAGACCATCAGGCCCGGGGAGTGGATCGTGGGCCGGGGCTGGCTGAACGACGAGTGGCCGGACTCTTCCTTCCCCACCAAGGAGGAGTTGGACGCCGTGGCGCCGGACGTACCCGTCTACCTGAAGCGGGCCTGCGGCCACGCCGCCTGGGTGAACAGCAAGGCCTTCGAGGCGGTGGGCGTCACCGACGCCACCCCCGACCCGGTGGGCGGCGAGTACCTGCGCAAGCCGGACGGGACCCTGCTGGGTGTGGTCACCGACCAGGCTCAGGACCCCTTCAACAAGGCCATCCCCCCCTACAACAAAGAGCAGCTCCAGAAGATCGTGCTACTGGCCCAGGAGAGCTTCTTCGCCGCCGGTCTGACCACCGTCCACGACGCCGGTACCGCCGAGGAGTGGATCCAGGCTTGGGAAGAGCTCTACCAGCGCCGGGAACTCAAGTTGCGCATCTATGCCAGCATGCGGGTCATCGGCCGGCCCAGCTACGAGGAGCTCCTCCACGGCTCCATGGAGTATTTCAAAAAGGGCCTGCGCATCGGGATGTACGGCAACCGGCTCACCGCCCGGGCCTACAAGATTTCGGGCGACGGCTCTCTGGGTGCCCGCAGCGCCTGGATGTTGGACGACTACGACGACCGGCCCGGCCACAAGGGCAACGGCAAGTGGACCGACGAGCAGCTCTACAACGTGCTCTATCAGGCCCGCCGGGCCGGCTTTCAGATTTGGTATCACGCCATTGGCGACGCGGCCAACCGCCAGTGCCTGAACACCTACGAGCGGCTGCTGCGGGAGCTGCCCGACCCAGACGCCCGCCTGCGCATCGAGCACGCCCAGATTATCGCGCCCGAGGACATCCCCCGGTTCAAGAAGCTGGGCGTCATCCCCACGCACCAGACCGTGTTCCTGCGCACCGACAAAAAGGTGGCGGATACCCGCCTGGGCCCCCAGCGCATCAAGGGCGCCTATGCTTGGCGGACCCTGATCGATCAGGGTAACGTGGTGCCCAACGGCACCGATTCCCCGGTGGAAAGCTATAACCCCTTTCTGAGCATGTACTGCGCCGTCACCCGCATGGATGAGCGCGGGCAGCCGGAGGGCGGCTGGTACCCCCAGGAGGCTATGACCCGGGAGGAGGCCCTGCGCTCCTACACTGTATGGGGTGCTTACGCCGGTTTTGAAGAGCATCTGAAGGGCAGCATCGAGGCCGGAAAGCTGGCGGACTTTGTGGTCATCGACCGGGACTACCTGGCCTGTCCTGCCGAGGAAATCAAGGATATTCAGGTCTTGCAGACTGTTGTGGGTGGTGAGACTGTGTATCAGCGGGGATAACGGGAGAGTCCCCGACCGAGTTGAAAGGAGATTGGAAAATGGAAACAGCCAAGCAAGAAAGAAAAGAAAAGAAAAGTCTGTTTTACCGCTTTATCCACGGCGTGGAAGTGGTAGGCAACAAGTTGCCCCACCCCTTTTACCTGTTCAGCATCCTGATCGTCGTCGCCATCATCCTGTCCGTCATCTTTGCCGGCACCTCCGTCACCTATGAGAAGGCCTCCAGCTCCGGCGCCGCCGCCGAGATGGTCACCGCCACCGTCAAAAACCTGCTGAACAAAGAGACCATCACCTACGTCACCCAGAACATGTACAGCATCTACTACAACTTCTCTCCCATGATGATGATGGGTCTGCTGATGCTGTCCATCGGCCTGGCCGAGCAGGTCGGCCTCTTTGGCGCCGTCATCAAGCGGACCATCGCCGGGGCCAAGCCCGCCTTCGTCTTCGCCATCGTATCCTTCATCGCCATCAACGCCAACACCGCCTCCAACGCCGGTATCCTGGGCTGCACCGCGGTGTCCGCGGCGGTCTTTGCCTCCATGGGGTATAACCCCTGGTTGGGCATCCTGCTGGCCTATGCCGCCGGCAACGCGGGCATGTCGGCCAACGTCTTTGTGGGCAACCTGGACGTGCTCCTGTCCGGCATCAATGAGTCGGTGTGCAGCACCCTGGGCATCGACACCTCCACTGTCCACGTGCTCCAGAACTGGTACTTCATGGCCGCTTGCGCCATCGTCCTCACTGTGGTCTTTACCTTCGTCACCACCAAGTTCGTCCGCGGCTTCATCGGCGAGCCCAAGGACCTGAGCCTGGTCCAGGCCGACGACGCCAACCGGGAGCTGACCCCCCTGGAGCACAAGGCCCTGCGCAACGCCGGTATCGCCGCCATCGTCTACATCGCCGTCGTGGTGGCCGTGTGTATCCCCAAGAACTCCTTTTTCCGGGCCGACGACGGCAGCATCGTGCCCAACTCCCCCTTGCTCAAAAGCGTGCTGACCCTGCTGTTCCTGTTCTTCCTGGTCACCGCCATTGCCTACGGCCGCACCACCGGCAAGCTGGCCGATTGGAACGATCTGCCCAAAATGCTGGCTGGCAGCATCAACTCCATGGTCAACTTCATGGTCATCGCCCTGCCCGCCTCCGTGTTCATCTACCTGTTCAATGCCTCCAACATCCCCACCGTCCTCGGCGCCGCCGGCGCCGCGTGGATCAAGGCCTCCGGCATCAACGGCTTCGGACTGATGGTGTGCATCGTCTTCTTCTCCACCTTCCTGAACCTGTTTATGACCTCCGGCTCCTCCAAGTGGATGATCCTGGCCCCCATCCTGATCCCTATGTTCTACGCCATCGGCTTCAGTCCCGCGCTGACCACCGTGGCCTACCGCATCGGCGACTCCGCCACCAACGCTATCGCCCCCATCTCCTCCGACGTGGCCCTTATCGTGGGCCTGCTGGGCAAGTACAACACCGACAAGTCCAAAACCCCCGGCATGGGCACCGTGTTCGCCGGCTGTATGCCCTACGCCATCGCCACCATGATCGCCGAGCTGGCCATTCTGGCCGTGTGGTGGGCCCTCAAGCTGCCCTTGGGCCCCGGCGTAGGGATGTTCATCCACTAAACCCCACATTTGCCTGAGAGGAAATTGCCATGACTAATATGCCACTCTTCACTGTCCGCGGCGCCACCCACCGGGAGCGGGGCGCGGACTACGGCCGCCAGTGCCGGGACCTGATCCACGGCGTTCTGGAGCGCTACATCACCTTCTTCAACGGAGGCCACGCCGCCGTGAGCTGGGACGACGCCCGGGAGATCTCCAAACAGTTCCTTCCCTTCCTGCGGCACTATTCTCCCGAGCTTTTGGAGGAGCTGGAGGGCATCGCCGAGGGCTCCGGCGCCAGCTTCGACGACCTGCTGACCCTCAACTCCCGCTCGGAGGCCATGACCCTCATCAAACGCCCCGCCTCCGACGAGGAGGAGCTGGACGGCTGCTCCAGCGTGGCGGTGCTGCCCGAGGCCATGGGCGATGGGCACACCCTGCTGGCCCAGAACTGGGACACCTACTCCTGGCAGGAGTACGGCACCATCATTCTACAGGTCCTGCGGGACGACGGCCCCGACCTCATGCTCGTCACCGAGGCCGGTCAGCTCGCCCGCTACGGCATGAACCAGGCCGGCATCGCCCTGGGCGTCAACAGCCTGCACAAAACCTTCAACACCAAGGTCTTCGGCATTCCGTCGGTCTTCGTCCGCCGTAAGTTCCTGGAGCAGGACCGCTATGTGGACGCCGTCAACAAGATCTTCGGGGCCGAGTCCATGCTGCCCATGTACTATGCGGCGGCCTATGCCGGCGGCGATGCCATGGGCTTTGAGAAGCTGGCGCGAGGCCATCTGGTCCTCTATCCGGAAAACGGCCTCATTGCCCACTCCAACCACCTGAAGCACCCCAAATACGCCTATCAGGTGGACGCCCTGGGCGGCACCCTGTATCGGGACCGCCGCATCCTCAAGCACCTGACGCCCAAGGTGGGGCAGATCACCCGCGAGGATGTGATCACCGCCTTCCAGGATCACTTTGGTTACCCCTTCTGCGTCTGCCGCCACGGCGATGAGCGCAAGAAGGAGCTGGACAAGATCAGCACCCTGGGCTGCATCCTGATGGACACCACGGACAAGCGCATGTGGGTGTGCAAGGGCACCCCGTGCTGCAGTCCCTTCCGGGAATACACCTGGCAGCGGCCCGACAAGCTTGCCCAATGGCAGGACATCGTCCTGTGGTGACGCCTCCCTCCCGCTTTCCTGTGATGCAAACCAATTCCCACCACTCCTCCCACAAGCCGAAAAGGCCGGAGCTCACGCTCCGGCCTTTTCCTGCTCCTCCCAGAAGAAGAAAAAGCACACCACTGCCAGCAGGTCGGCGCAGCCGCCGGGGCTCAGCCCCTCCCGGATGAAGGACTCGTCCAGCCGGAGCAGGTCTTCCCAGGAAGGCCCTTCCCCGGCCAGCAGTTCCTCCGCCTCCCGGTGAACCTGGTCCAGGCGCTCCCTGCCCCGCCGCTTGACGATGTTCGTGTCCTCCGCCCGGGCGATCAGCCGGAGGAGCACCAGCGCCAGGGCATCGTTGAGGGAGCGGCCCTCGGCCAACAGGGCCCGCAGCGCCGTCAGCTCCTCCCGCTCCCGCCGGAAGCCGGAGGCCGCCTCCCCCCGGGCGCCCGTGAGCCCATGGGCCCGGAAGGCCGCCTGGCCCGCCGTCTCCGCCCCTGCTCCCAGCCCGCCCAGGGCCGGAGCTGCGATCTCCCCCGCCAGCGCCCCCAGGGCATGGTCGGAGGGGGCCGGCCCCCCCCGGGCCGGGCCCGGCCCCCCCCCCCCCCGCCCCCCCCGGGCCGTGCGGGGGGGGGCCCCGCCCCGCCGCGGCCAGCATCCCCGCCGCCGCACAGAGGATGCCCAGGGAAAAGATGGCCCCCTTGTGGGTATTGACGCCCCCGGTGGCCCGATACATCTCTCCCTCGGCGCACATGCCCAGGGTCTGGAGCTCCGCCAGGACCTGCCGGGCCGGAGTCTCCGGGTGGGTCAGTCCCCACCGGGCGCAGGCGCGGAAGTATCCCCCCAGGGCGCAGGTACTGTCCAGAAAGGTGAAGAAATCCATGTCCCGGTGGGCGCCGCTGTTGTTCCGGTCCACCAGTCCCGGCTTGGGCGTGACCGAGACCTCGTAGAGCAGGGCCCGCTGGGCGGCCGCGCCGATGCGTCCGGCCTGGCGGGCGACGTACCAGTCCAGCAGCAGCCGGTCTGTGTACGCCTTCAACTCCTCCACGCTGTGGGCGCGGCTGCGGGCGCACAGGGCGGCGGGCTGGGTACACAAGAAGCAACGCCGCCCCTCCTGCCCCACGTCCCCCCGGCTCACCTTGGTCCCGTCGGGCCGCAGCACGTCGATGTCCCACAGGCGGCTGGCCCCGCCCTGATCCTCCAGAGCGGTCATCCGGACCTTGACCAACTCCGCCGGCTGGTCCACCGCGAAAAAGGCGGTCTGTCCGGCGGGGCGGTCGGTCACCCGCTCATCCAGGACCGCGCCCAGGGCGGTGAGCACGTCCGCCGTCTGCCGTCGCCCCTCCTCGAACAGGGCATCCGCCAGGAAATGCCGCTTCACCGGCCCGGCCATGTTCAGGCTCAGGCAAACCAGGCTGGCGCAGCCGCTCTCCGCTAGCATCTGCCGCTGCCGGGCCGCCCGCTCCTCCCGCAGGGCCAGCATCTCCTCCAGGGTGGTCTCCCGCCCCTGCGTCAGGCTGCTCATTGCTGCGCTCCCTCCTCCAGCAGCGCGATCCAGTCCCGCATATAACGGGTCTGGTACATGTTCTTCCGCCAGCAGAGATAGCTGTGGTGGCTGCTCTTCATGTTCTTCAGGAAATAGACGTTCCCCTGCCGCTCCAGATCCGGGTCGGTGCTGAACAAAGGATAGGGGGACAGGGTGACCGCTCCGCTGGACAGGGCGATACGCTTGGCGGTATCGAAGGAGTTGACCTCGGCCAGCACCTTGACCTTCATGCCATATTGCACAAACTGCTCCCGGACGAACTGGCCAATGTGATGTTCCTTTTCCAGCAGGACGAAGGCCTCGCCCTGGGCATCCCGGAGAGAGATGCTGGAGCCGCTGGGGTACTTTCGTGCCAGCGCGGTGTCCTGGGCGCACAGCAGCACCAGCTTGTTTTTGGCGAACAGGCGGTACTCCAGGGGCTCCCGCTTACGCTCATACCGGGCCAGCACGATGTCGACGGTGCCGTCCAGCAGCATCTCCTCCAGCAGCGCCGAGCCCCGCTCCTCCACGCACAGCTTGACCTGGGGGTACATCTGAAAAAAACGGGGCAGCACCCGGGGCAGCAAATACATGCCCTCTTGGGCGGAGATGCCAAACCGCAGGATGCCGGTGGATTCTCCGTTCAGGTCGGACAGCTCGTTTTTCAGGTTTTGCTCCAGCATCATGATCTGCCGCCCGGTCTCCACATAGCGCTTTCCCGCCGGCGTGAGCTGCAGCGGCGTGCTGCCCCGCTGGAAAATGGGAGTACCCAGATTCTGCTCCTCCTGTTTAATCGCCTGGCTGAGGGCAGGCTGGGAGACGTGCTGGGTATGAGCTGCAGCGGTAATGTTGCCCTCCTGGCAGACCGCGAGCACATACTGAAGATTCTTCATATTCATGGCAGGTTCCCCTATAACAAATCTGTTATAACAGTTTTAATCTAAATAATATTTTACTTATTGTCAAGCCCCGAGTACAATAGAGTCGACAAAATTTCCAGATACGAAGGAGTGTCTGTTGATGCAGCTGAAAAAGGCGGCCGTCGCCGGGACGCTGGAGTCCAGCGACGTGCAGGTTTCGGTCGAGCCCGGCGAAGGTACCCTGGACATCTCCATCCAAAGCAGTGTGCTCAACCAGTACGGCAGGCAGATCATGGCCACGGTCCGCGAGGTGCTCGATCACCTAGCTGTCGCCGATGCAAAGGTCACCGTAGTGGACATGGGTGCGCTGGACTGCACCATCAAGGCCCGCGTGGAGTGTGCTGTGTTCCGCGGCTGCGGGATCGACGAGGGCTATCCCTGGGGAGGCGAAGTGCGATGATCCCACGTCCCACCCCCGAGCGCTTCCGCCTGCGCCGCACCATGATGTTCCTCAGCGCCCAGAAGCCCGGCCTCATCAAGGACGCCTACATCTACGGTGCCGACAGCCTGATCCTGGACCTGGAGGACGCGGTGGCGGAGAACCAGAAAGACGCCGCCCGCTTCTCCCTCTACCACACCCTGACCACGGTGGATTACGGCGACACCGAGGTGCTGGTCCGCATCAACGGCCTGGACACTCCCCACTGGCGGGAGGACGTGCGGGTGGCCGTGGCGGCGGGGGCCGACGGCATCCGCATTGCCAAGTGTGAGTCCGCCGCCGACATCCGCCAGGTGGAGCACGCCGTGGAGCAGGCCGAGGCCGAGTTCGGCGTGGAGCCGGGCCGGACCCTGCTGATGGCGGCACTGGAGAGCCCCAAGGGTGTGCTCAATTCCTACGAGATCTGCTGCGCCTCCAACCGAATGCTGGGCATCGCCCTGTCCGGCGGCGACTTCCGCAAGTGCATGCAGGTCTCCCCCACCCGGGACGGCATCGAGATGGCCGCCGCCCGGGGTCATATGGTTCTCACCGCCCGGGCGGCCGGCGTCCAGTGCTTCGACACCGTGTTCACCGACTTGGACGACATGGAGGGCTTCCGCCGGGAGGTCGCCGACAACCACCGGATGGGCTTCGACGGCAAGAGCGTCATCAACCCCAAGCAGGTCCCCATCGTACATGAGATCTTCGCCCCCACCGAAAAGGAGATCGCCGCCGCCGAAAGGATCGTCCGGGCCGTCCAGGAGCAGGCCGCCCAGGGCATCGGCGTCTTTACCATCGACGGCAAGATGATCGACGTCGCCTTTCTGCCCGGCGCAGCCCGCACCATCGCGCTGGCCAAGGCCTGCGGCATCTACAAGGGGGAGCTTTGAGATGAAGAATTTTGTGGGACGCGACATCCCGGATTGCCTGCTCGCCGGCGGCCGCGAGGTCTATCAGGGCAAAAACGCCAAGGACGGCGTCTATTTTACCAAGGCCGGGCCCCGGGTCCGGCGCTGTGAGAAGCCGGTGGAGACCAAGGTGGTCCCCACCCTGAAGGAGGCTCTGCTCCGCTGCGGCGCCCACGATGGCATGACGGTCTCCTTCCACCACCACCTGCGGGACGGCGACTACGTGGTGAACCTGACCGTGGCCACCCTCTTTGAAGAGCTGGGGCTAAAGGACATCACCATCGCCGCCACCTCGCTGGGCAGCGCCCACGACCCGGTGGCCGAGTATATCCGCCAGGGCAAGGTGGTGGGCATCCAGACCAGCGGCATCCGGGGCAAGGTGGGGGAGGCGGTCTCCCGCGGGGAGCTGAAGACCCCCGCCGTCATCCGCAGCCACGGCGGCCGCCCCCGGGCCATCGAGGCCGGGGAGCTCCACATCGACATCGCCTTTGTGGCGGCTCCCACCGCCGATTCCATGGGCAACTGCCGGGGCGTGGGCGGCAAGAGCGACTGCGGCTCCCTGGGTTACGCCATGACCGATGCCCGCTTTGCCGACCACGTGGTGGTGGTCACCGACACCCTGGTCCCCTTCCCCAACTACCCGGCCAGCGTGGAGGCCATCGACGTGGACTGCGTGGTGGTGGTGGACTCCATCGGGGACCCCAAAAAGATCGCCAGCGCCGCCGCCCGGATGACCGAGAACCCCCGGGACCTGATGATGGCGGAGAGCGCCGCCCGGGTCATGGCCGCCACCCCCTATTTCCGGGACGGCTTCTCCTTCCAGACCGGCGTGGGCGGCCCCTCCCTGGCGGTGAACCGCTTCCTCACCCCCCTCATGGAGGAGCGCGGCATCCAAATGGGCTGGGCCATCGGCGGCATCTGCACCTCCATGGTGGAGATGCTCAAGCAGGGCCTGGTGGGCCAGATCATCGACGTGCAGGACTTTGACCTGGGGGCCGTGGAGAGCATCCACCGTACCCCCGGCCACTACGAGATGAGCGCCAGCCAGTACGCCAACCCCGCCAACAAGGGGGCCTTCGTCAACCGTCTGGACTTCGTCATCCTCTCCGCCCTGGAGATCGACGTGGACTTCAACGTCAACGTGCTCACCGGCTCGGACGGCGTGCTGCGGGGCGCCCCCGGCGGCCACCCGGACACCGCCGCCGGCAGCAAGTGCTGTATCATTGTCACGCCGCTGGTCCGGGGCCGGATGGCTACGGTGTGCGACCATGTGGTGACGGTCACCACCCCCGGCGACTGCGTGGACGTGCTGGTCACCGACTACGGCGTAGCCGTCAACCCCCTCCGGGCCGACCTCATCGCCTGCCTGGACGCGGCGGGCATTCCCCACGTGACCATCCAATCCCTGCGGGACCGGGCCTACGGCATCGTGGGTGTCCCGGACGAGCTTCAGTGGCAGGACAAGGTGGTGGCCGTGGTGGAGGCCCGGGACGGCACCATCCTGGATGTGGTCCGGCAGATCAAGCCCTACACCTTCGACGGGACCGCCACGCCCTGATTTTGGATTTTACGCGCTGAGACGCGGGAGGGTTCGATGGACGATATCACGCTGAGACAACTGGACCGGCGGGACCCCGCCGCCGCTGCGGAGTGGCGCCGCCTGCTGGAGCAGGAGGGCATCCACGAAGACCCCCACCTGGACTACACCGCGGGCGCCTATGACCGGCATGAGCGGCTGGTGGCCACCGGCTCCTGCTTCCGCAATACGCTGCGCTGCTTTGCCGTGGACGGGGCCCACCGGGGCGAGGGGCTGCTGAACACTGTGGTCTCCCACCTGGTGGAATATCAGTATGGCCGGGGCAACTGCCATCTGCTGCTGCACACCAAATGCTGCAACCTCCCCGTCTTCCGGGACCTGGGCTTTCACGAGATTGCCCGGGTGGAGGGCCAGGTGGTCTTCCTGGAGAACCGCCCCCACGGCTTCGAGAGCTATCTCAGCCGGCTGCAGCGGGGCCATGGCCGGCAGGCCGCCATCGTCATGAACGCCAACCCATTTACCCTGGGCCACCGGCGGCTGGTGGAGACGGCCTGCCGGGAAAATGACACCGTCCACCTGTTCCTCGTCTCCGAGGACGTGTCCCAGTTCTCCTTCTCCGTGCGCAAACAATTAGTGGTGCAGGGCACCCGTGACCTGCACAACCTCATCTTCCATGAGACGGGCAGCTACCTCATCTCCACCGCCGTGTTTCCCTCCTACTTTTTTCCCAGCAGCGAAGCGATCACCCAGATCCAGGCCGCCCTGGACTGTAAGGTGTTCCTGCGCATCGCCCAGGCCCTGGACGTCACCTCCCGCTACGTGGGCCAGGAGCCCTTCAGCCCTACCACCGCCGTCTACAACGAGATGCTCCGCCGCATCCTGCCGGAGCACGGCGTGACCCTGCGGGAGATCCCCCGCTTCTCCGCCGACAACACGGTCATCAGCGCCTCCAAGGTGCGCAGCCTGCTCTCAGAGCCCCAAAGTCAGGCTTCCAGGCTCATCAAGCTGCTGCCCCCCACCACCTATCAGTATCTGACCGGAGCACATTTAATCAAATAGCCCCCGCTGTACCCGCCGGGGCGTTCCACGTTCTGCCCGTGGAGCGCCCCGGCGGGTTTTTCTGCGCCTTTGGGGCATCCTGGGAGTGGAGGTGATCGCCATGCCCCTGACCAACGTCCATTTCCACCTGCCTGCCCTGCCGGAGCCTTCCACCCGTCAGGTCCAGCAGGAGCTGTTGGCCCTGCCCGGCGTGCTGGAGGTCCGGCTCGACCAGAGCTCCGGCGACCTGGCCGTCCGCTACGACACCGGCGGCACCAGCCGGGAGCTCATCCGGGAGCGGCTGAACCGACTGGGCAGTTTCTTCGTTCAGACCAGCCTGGAGCAGCTTACCAGTTAGCCGTCCAAAAAGAGACCGCCTGCGCCTCAAGGCGCGGGCGGTCTCTTTTTATGTATCTGCGCTCCGGCTCGGCGTTTCCTCCCGCTGATAGCGGGCCACAGTAACGTCGTTGATCCAGGCGCGGGACCGGAAGCGCCCCACACCAAAGCCGAATTTACTTACCTGCTCCATGGTGATGCCGATGTAGACCCAGAAAATCCCCCACTTCAGCGCCAGGCCGAACAGGGCGGCCAGGGGGAGGGCCACCGCCCACAGGGGCAGAATGTCGATGCGCATAGCGGTCCGGACGTCGCCGCCGCCCCGGAGGACTCCCACAATGTTGGTGGAGTTGAAGGCCCGCAGGGCCAGCGTAGTCCCGGTAAAGGTGAGCATCATGGTGGCGATGCCCGCCGACCGTGCGGACAGGTCGAAGATAGGATAGACCCACGCCGGCAGGAGGAAGTGGGCGGCCAGCACCAACAGCCCCCCCAGTACACCCCCGCACAGAAGGGCCAGGGTGTTCATGGTGGCCCCCACCTCGTAGACCGTATCCCGCCGCCCCGCGCCGATCTCCCGTCCCACGATGATGGCGGTGGAACCAGCCACGGCAAAGATGGCCACCGAGCAGATGTCCTCGATGTTGCCCGCCAGGGCGCGGGCGGCCAGGATGGCGGCACTTCCCTCCATGTGGCCCATGATAACTTTATATAAGGTAGTGCCCAGGCCCCACATGGTCTCGTTGAGCACCACGGGGCTGGAGTAGCGCACGAACTTTCCCACCAGCTCCCTGCTGGGCCGGAGCAGCAGGGCAAACTGCAGCCGGAAGCGCCGGTTGGTCAGCGCGTAGATTGCCATAGCCACAAACTCCACCACCCGGGACGTCAGGGTGGCGGCCGCAGCGCCCACCACGCCCAGCGCCGGGGCCCCCAGATTGCCAAAGATCAGCACCCAGTTGAGAAAGGTGTTGGTGCACATGGAGATGGAGAAGATGATGAGCCCCAGCTTGGGGTTCTCCATACTGCGGTGGGCCCCCACGTAGACCCCGGTGATGCTGTTGAGAATGTAGGAGGGGCCCACGATGCGGGCGTAGTCGGCGGCGATCTCCACCAGGGCGGCGTCGTTCACCAGCAGGCCCATAAGCGGGCGGGGAAAGGCCATCATCACCAGGGCAAAGAGGATGGAGATGGCCCCCGCCACATAGCAGCCGATGCCGATGACCCGATTGATGTTCTCCCGGTCACCCTTGCCCCAATATTGGCTGATGAGGACGGAGGAGCCGCTCTGCAGGCCGAAAATGACCAGTTGGATGACGAACACCGGCATGTTGGCGGTGGTGACCGCCGCCAAGGGGGTCTCGCCCAGCATCCCTACCATCAGGGTATCGACGAGGCCCAGAGACGTGGTGACCAGATTCTGCAGGATAATGGGGATGGCCAGGATCACCACGTCTTTGTAGAAGGCCCTCCCGCGTCTCATATAGTGGAACATCATTACCTCACTGCAATGCGATTTTTTTGAATCTCGGCCAGTGCGTCGGCCAGAGCCTCAGCGTCCCGGCGGGTGCTGTCCGGCCCGAAAGAGACCCGCAGCACCCCCATCAGCTCCTGCTTGCTCAGGCCCAGGGCGGCAAAGACATGGCTGGGCTTCCCCCGATGGCAGGCCGAGCCGGAGGACACGCAGATGCCCCGGTCGCTCAGGTCCCGCACCAGCATCTCGCTGGGGTAGCCCGGCAGGCTCACCGCGCAGATGTGGGGGGCGTCCCCCGCGCTGATTACCCGGAGATCCTCCACTTGGGCCCGAAGCCGCTCCAGAGCGTACTCCTTCACATCGGCTATGTGCCGGATGGCCTTCTCCCCGCCCCAGGCCCGGCAGGCCGCCGCCAAGGCCGCGATCTGGGCGGTGGGCTCGGTGCCGGAGCGCAGCCCGCCCTCCTGCCCGCCGCCGGGGAGTAGAGGCTTCCACTTGGAAATCCGCTCCTTTTTGATATACAGGGCCCCGATGCCCTTGGGGGCGCTGACCTTGTGGCCGCTGATGGTCACCAGGTCGGCGCCCAGCCCCCGGGGGGTGAAGGGCACCTTTAAAAAGCCCTGCACCGCGTCGGTGTGGAGCAAGGCTGGGCATTGGGTCCGCCGGATGGCCTCCGCCGCCGCCTTCACGGGCTGGATGGTCCCCAGCTCATTGTTCACCAGCATCACCGACACCAGCACCGTGTCCGGCCGCAGGGCGGCGGAGAGCTCCTCCGGGTCAATGTGCCCGGTCCGGTCCGGTCGGAGCCGGGTCACCTCATAGCCCTGCTCCTCCAGCTCCCGGATGGGCTCCAGCACGGCGGCGTGCTCGATGGCGGTGGTGACGATGTGCTTTCCCTTGTGCCGGTTGTACCGCACCGCCCCCCGCACGGCCCAATTGTCCCCCTCGGTGCCGCAGGAGGTGAAGAACAGCTCCTCCGGCGCACAGCCCAGGGCGTCCGCCACCGTCTGCCGGTCCTCCCGGAGCCGGGCGGCCGCCCGTCCTCCCCAGGCGTAACGCGAGGAGGGATTGCCGAACTCCTCCGTCATGACCTCCAGGGCGGCCCGGGCCGCCTGGGGACACACCTGTGTGGTAGCCGCATTGTCCAGATAAACCAGCATGTTTCTGCCCCTCCCACGTTGTTCACGTTCCGATATTGTATGTCAAAGCCAGTGGGAAGTCAACCCCGCCAAAATTCCCTCTTATTTACTAGGATTTTGTTGACAAGTCCCCGTCGGAACGCTATACTGAAAGGCGAAAAGTGTGCGGTCCGGCCGCAAATCCTGACTTTTGGAAAGGAAATCTGCTATGAGCGCCATCAAGCTGCGTGAGGGTATCTGGTCCGTCGGCATTCTGAATCCCGCCCTGCGGGTATTCGACATCGTCATGGAGTCCAAATACGGCACCTCCTACAATGCCTATCTGCTCACCGGAGAGAAAAACGTCCTCATCGAAACCGTCCACCTGGACTATTGGGACGAGTTTGTGTCCAACGTGGAGGAGGTCCTCCCCCTGGAACAGGTGGACTACCTGATCATGAACCACACCGAGCCCGACCACTCCGGCAGCGTGGCCCGGCTGCTGGAACGCTGCCCCAATCTGACGGTGCTGTGCACCACCTCGGCCAAGAAGTTCCTCACCGCCATCGCCAACCGGGCGCTCCCCTGCCGGGTGGTGAAGGATGGAGACACCCTGGACCTGGGCAATAAGGTCCTCCACTTCCTCACCGCACCCCTGCTCCACTGGCCCGATTCCATGTTCACCTGGGACCCGGCGGACCGAACCCTGTTCACCTGTGACTTCCTGGGGGCCCACTTCTGCGAGCCCACCATGAAGGACACCGGCATCCGCCCCGTCTACCGGAATGCCTACGAGGGGGAGCTGCGCTACTATTTTGACTGCATCTTCGGGCCCTTCAAGCCCAGCGTTCTGGCCGGACTGGACAAGATGCCCGCCGAGGCCGAGCTGGTCTGCCCCAGCCACGGCCCCGTCCTCACCGAGACCCTGGCCCACGCCAAGGAGCGCTACCGCGCCTGGAGCACCCCCGCCCCCAAGTCCGGCCCCACCGCCGCCGTGCTCTACTGCTCGGCTTACGGCTGCACCAAGGCGCTGGCCGAGGCCGCCGCCCGGGCCCTGGCGGACGAGGGCTTTCAAGTCACCGCCGCCGATCTGGTCTATGACGCCGCCGACGTATCCGGTCTGGTCAACGGCTGCGACGTGGTCCTCTTCGGCGCCCCCACCATCAACCGCAACGCCCCCGAGGCCATCTGGCACGCCGTCCACGCCGTGGACGCCATCAACACCAAGGGCCGGGCCGCCGGCGCCTTCGGCTCCTTCGGCTGGACCGGCGAGGCCGCCGACATGCTTCAGGCCCAGCTCGCCCAGTTGAAATTCAAGACCTTGGAAAAGCCCTTCAAGGTCTGCTTCCGGCCCACCGAGGCCGACCTGGCCGCCGTGGCCGACTACGCCCGGGCCGTGGCCGCCCTGACCGCCCCCGCTAAGCCCGCCGCACCCAAGGCTCAGAAGTATGTCTGCTCCATCTGCGGCTACATCTATGACCCGGAACAAGGCGACGCCAAGGGCGGCGTCGCCCCCGGAACCCCCTTCGAGTCCCTCCCCGCCGACTGGGTGTGTCCCCTGTGCCGCATGGGCCGGGAGATGTTCAAGCCTGCTCCCTGACCAATGTAAAAAAGCCTGTTCGGATGTCCGAACAGGCTTTTTTATACCTCTTTCCGCCCATCCCCCAGGATGAGGGCCTCCCGCTCCTGCCGAGTCAGGCTCCGGTCCCGCAGGCGGTAGAGCCCGCTCCCCAGGGCCGTCAGCCCCAGGGCCAGCAGGTACTCCAGGGGCGTCAGCGCCCCCGGGCTGAAGGGTAGCAGGATGTTCCCCGCCAGAAAGAGGGCGGCCAGAACACCGAACGCCGCCATGGGCCTCCCGCCGGGCATGCGCACCGGCCGGGGCAGGTCGGACCGGGTCCGGCGCAGCCGCAGCACCGCCGCCAGGGTCATGACCCACATGACGATGGTGGCCAGGGAGGCCACGTGGATGAGGGGCCGGAAGAAGAGCTTTCCGGTGAAGGGGGCGGGCAGGACGAAGGCGGCGGCGAACCAGACGCACCGGGTGGGGGTCCCGTACCGGGGGTGGAGCCGCCCGAATCCGCCGGGGACCAGCTTGGACCGGGCCAGGCCGTAGAGCATCCGGGAGGAGGAGTAGAGGGTGGAGTTCATCACCCCCACCGCCCCCACAAAGGCTGTGGCCAGGAAGGCCAGGCGCACCGCCGGCCAGCCGGTGATGGACACCAGCACATCGGCAAAGGGGGCGGTGCGGTCCACCGCCGTCCGCCAGGGCAGGTTCCCCGCCACCGCGGTGGGCACCAGGCACAAAAGGGCGGTGACGATGAGCAGGCAGGTAATCAGGGCGGCTCCCGCCTTCCGCGCGGCGGAGCCGGTGGCGTCGGCCGCCGCCTTGGCCACCGTCTCCCATCCGGCCACCGAGAACACCAGCATGGACAGCAGGGAGGCCGAACCGCTGAAGTGGAATTCCAGCCCACCGTCGGCGGCGTAGACCGCCGGGTCGAAGTGGGAGAAGCAGACCGCCAGCCCGGCCAGGCACATGGTGAGCAGCACCACCGTGGCCAGCTTGGCCAGGGAGGCGCACAGGTCGGCGCCTCGGTACTGGATATAGACAATGGCGCCGGCCAGGGCAAGCTGGCACAGCACATTGGGCAGGGTCACCGAGTGGCCCCCCACCGTATAGAGCAGCCCCACCCGGCCCAGGGCGGGAAACAGCTCATCCAGCAGGGAGATGGCGGCCAGGTCCACCCAGCAGAAGACGATGGAGTTCATCAGCACCCCCGCCCAGCCCACCGCAAAGCCCCCGCCGGGGCCGAAGGCGGCGCTGGAGTAGACCACCTCGCCCCCTTGCCGTGGCAGCATGGGGATGGCCTCCATATAGGCAAAGGCGAAGGGCAGCTCGACGACGATGCACAGGGCAAACGCCACGGCCAGGTTCAGGGGACCTCCCGCCACCTCCAGCCAGGGGCCGGTGAGCAGGAGCCAGGACGTACCCAGCATACACCCAATGCCCATGGCCACCAGGCCGAAAAAGCTGATGGACTTGTTGCCGTCTCCCATATACCGCGCCTCCCTGCCGGGTCTCCCCAGCCGTGCAGCCGGGTCCCGCCCCGTTCATCACCGCCCAAGGGCGTACCGCGCTGTGTGGTAATCTCTGGAACAGACATAAAAGTTGTATTCATATACCGCGCTCCGGGCCGTTCCGAAGCTGCTCAGGTTCTCCACCCAGATCCGGTATGCAATCCCTGCATCCGCCGGTTGCATGGGATCATCATGGGTCGGTCCTCCCTCCCCAGCATCTATTTCCGCTTCTTATCTCGCAGATAAATATGCTTGGTGTGGGGGTTGGAGGTCTGCCGCGCGTCCACCTCGAAGCGGGGCAGGCTTTTGATGAGGGTGGTGAGCTTGGAAAAGCCATAGTTTCGGGGGTCGAAGTCGGGTCTCTGTTTGGCCAGCAGGTTGCCCAGCTCTCCCATGAAGGCGTAGCCGTCCTCATCCGCGATCATCTCCAGCGCGTCGGCGATCAGATCCACCATCTCCGGCGGCACTCCCCGCTCGGGTTCGGCGGCGGGCGGCTCCGGCACGGGGGGCTCCGGCGCAGGCTCCGGGACCTCGGCCGCCTTCTTCCGGCCCTTCCGGCTCTTGCCGGCGGCTGGCTCCTCCGGCCTGGCGGCGGACGGCTCTTCTTTGGCAACCTCCGCCTGCTCCTGGAGCTTCCGGGCCGCGGCCCGTGCCTTGTCTCCGGCAGCCCGTATGACCTCGATGTAGACAAATTTGTCGCAGGAAGCGATAAAAGGCTGGGGGGTCTTCTTCTCCCCCATGCCGATGACCTTCATCCCCGCCTCCCGCAGGCGGATGGCCAGCCGGGTGAAGTCCGAATCGCTGGAGACGATGACAAAGCCGTCGCACCGCCCGGTGTAGAGCACATCCATGGCGTCGATGATCATGGCCGAGTCGGTGGAGTTCTTGCCGGTGGTGTAGCTGTACTGCTGGATGGGGGTGATGGCGTTCTCCAGCAGGATGGGTTTCCAAGAGGCCATATTGGGGGTGGTCCAGTCTCCGTAGATGCGCTTGATGGTGGGGGTGCCGTAGACGGCGATCTCCGCCATCACGTCCCGCATGGCGGTCCGGGAGGCGTTGTCCGCGTCGATGAGCACCGCCAGGCGCAGATCTCTGTCATTTTGCTGTGGCATGTGATCCTCCCTTAGTCGCTGAGCACGAAATGGAAATAGCGCAGCATCTCGTACCAGTCGTCGCTGTCGAAGCATACATTTTTGCCGTCCTCCAGCCGGGCGCCGGGGTAGAAGCTCTTGGAGTAGGCCAGCTTGTGTTCCCGGAACCGGATGACCGACTCGAAATGGTCGGGCATGTGCACCCGGCACCGGTCGGCTTTTTTCACCGCCTCCTCGGCGCCCGCCCGGATGCGCTCCACCGCCACCGCCGGGTGGAGGGAGACCACCCCTCCGCCCACACCCCGATTGACGGGGACAGTGACGATCTCGGGGATGAGCTCCCGGGCGAAGGCGCACAGGTCGGCGTCGCCGGACAGGAAGGCCACCGGCACGCCGTAATAGCCGGCGGTGTAGGAATTGAGAAGAAACTCGCTGGCCCGCACGCCATTGATGGCAACGTACTCGTTGCCCAGGTTCATGGTGTGGCTGAGGGGATTGCCGGGGCAGGCAGCCCAGGCGTGATAGCCCGTGAAGAGCACCGCCCCAAAGGGGGCGGAATCCAGTCCCGACATCATGGACAGCGGGTCCCCGGTCCACCCCCGCAGGATGCGCGTCTCTCTGGGTAGAGCGGTGGGGTCAAGATTGCGGGCGGTGTCGTGGGCATCCTTCAGGAGAATATCTTCCGCCCCCGCCGCCACGGCTCCGGCGCAGGCGGCGGCCACCTCCCGGGTCATCTGCTGCTGGAAGGGCCGGTAATCGTCCATGGTCTTGCGCTCGGTCTCGGACCAGTCGGCGATGCCGCAGGTCCCCTCGATGTCGGCGCTGATATAGATCTGCATTGGTGTACACTCCTTTTTCTCTCCGACGGGGCGGTTTCGCCCCGATATTTTCCTTTTTAAGTATACCACATCCCTTTTTCTTTGGATACAGCAACCTGTGGGACTTTTGGGCAATCTTTGTCGTTTTGTGGAAAAATTTTTCTCACCTTCCGGTTGGTATTGTCCTACGCCGCGTGTTTGTGATACAGTATAGATACGCTGCGAAAGGGGGGAAGGCGCATGCCGCCCGGCCTGACCGCGCTGGAGCTGGAGACGGATCGCGCTCTGCTCCAGCAGATCTACGACCAATATGAGCCCCGGATGTACCGTGTGGCCCTGCAGGTGCTGAGGTCCTCTGCCCTGGCAGAGGACGCCGTTCACGATGCGTTCCTCAAGCTCATCAAACATTTTTCCGAAATCCGCAAAATTTCTTGTAAGGAATTGGAGCCCTTCGTCGTTATTATAGTGAAACGGACCGCGCTGGACCTGCTCAAGCAGGAGAAGCGGCTGACCTCGCTGGAGGACGGCTGGGACCCGCCCGCCGGGTCCGGCCCCGAGACCGAGACCGCCTACCACCGCCTGGTGGAGCTGATCCGCTCCATGCCGGACACCTACCGGGAGGTGCTGGAGCTGCGCTGCGTGTTGGAGTGGTCCAACAAGGACATCGCCCGGCGGCTCTCCCTGTCGGAAAATGCCGTGGCGGTGCGTCTGATGCGGGGCAAAGCCTTGCTGCAAAACAAACTGGAACAGGAGGGGTACGGCCGTGAAGGATTCGGAATTTGACGCTCTGCTGCGCAGCGCCCTTCTGGAGGCCGCCCGACTGGATGCAGAGGCCCTGACGGAGGGTGAGCCCGAGGCACCGCCCCGCTCGCTGGAGTATCAGGCCGAAATGGCCGCCCTGCTGCGGGACCCCATCCGCGGCGGTGCCCGGCCCAAGGTCCGGCCCGGCCTGTGGCGGCGCAGCCGCCTGTTCCGCTCGGCGGCCTGTCTGGCGCTGGGGGCGGTCCTGTGCCTGGGCAGCGCCGTGACCTTCAGCCCGAGCGCCCGGGCCTGGGTGGTCCACTTCTTCAGCCAGCGCTTTGAGGACCACTCCGCCTTCTCCTTCCAGGGGGATGGGATGGACGGCCCGGACGACGTCCTCTACCGGCCCACCTACCTCCCCGCGGGCTATATGGAGGACCGCTCCCAGGGCGATCTGCCCGAGGATATGGCCATCTACGTCAACGATCAGGAGCAGCTCCTCTACTTCTCCTATATGGCCGGCAACACCGCCGGCACCTTCGCCGTGGACAACGAGCACTCCACGGAAAAGCTCATCACCATCGGCAAGGACTGTCAGGCCCATCTGCTGGAGACCATCAGTCCCGACTATCCCAGCTTCCTCATCTGGATGGACGAGGAGAAGGGGGCGGCCTTCCTCATCGACGGCTACGTCTCCCCTGAGGAGCTCATCCGGGTGGCGGAGAGCGTGCAGGCGCAGTAAGCGCCCGGTCTGCATCCATCTTTACGGGAGGGAGCCGCGATGAAGAAAACGCCAAGACATACCGCCGTCTGGTTCGTCGTCACTTTTGCGGTGTGCGCCCTGGCGCTGGGTACCTTCTACCGGACCAGCGCCCAGGGTGAGCTGTCCCCCCATGTGCGCTATCAGGGGGAGTATTACGCCTGCCTGCATGACCAGCCTCTGGACTACGGCCGGCTGGAGGAGCGGCTTCTCCCCGCCGGCGTGGTGGATACCCTGGTGGAGGAACGGGCGGAGCGGGACTTTCAGACCAACTGCGAGGCCTACTGGGGCGGCGGGCTGTACCGGGACCCCAGCCAGGCGGACACACTCTACCTCCGGCTGAACGCCAATACGCCGGAGGAGACGCTGCTGCTGCTGGAAAAGGTGCCCTGAACAGCACAAAATAGCGCCGGGGAATTAGCTGAGTGCCCGTAAAATCGTTTTATTGTGTTTTGAGCGCGGTGAGTGCCTTTGCTTCTCCTGCTTCTGCGCAGCTTCGACAGCGTTCCAGGTGGCATGGCGTTCTGCATGGGGCGTTGGCCGGCAGGAGGATTTCATCGTGAGGGCAGGGTATTTCTTCCCCCCCTGTTCCCGATTTTGGCATAGAAAAAGCAGGAGACCTGTGAAAGATCTCTCGCTTTGGGGTGCCGCCGGTGGGCGGCGGATCTTCAGTTGCAGCGGCTATCACTTCATGAGAAAATCTTTAATCAGTTGGGCGATTTCCTCGGCCCGTGAAACAATCAGCGGGTGTGAGCCGGTTTCATATATTTTATAGCTGTTGTTTCGATTTAGATCATGTAAATGCCTGCACTCTGTGTCTAAATCAACCACGAATTCCCAGTCCTCTCCCTGACACCATTCATAAAAGCCGCGTGCCTGTTCCTCTTTTTTGGCGAATTGCCGCTCTTGGATGACAGCGTTTGCAAAACCTTCCGGCAAGATATTTCCGTCAAAACTATCTGCCACAACTTTATGGAAAAGGTCCGGCATTTCTAAAGCTGCATTAATCGCGGCATACGCTCCGCCGCTTGTTCCAACAAGATTGATCTTTCCGCAGTTCAGTTTCTTGCATAACTCCACGATCTGATGGCCTTGGTCAATCCACAATTCATCAGGGAACCTTGAAACTCGTTCTGACTTTCCGTTGCCTAAAAAATCAATCCGAATTGCTCTTACATCAGTCGTATAGAGCGGCAAGATAAACTCAAACATTTTAGAAGAAGCGGTATTCCCGTGAAGGAAAATACAGGGCTCCCCTTTACCGACTTCAGAGTAAAAAATATGTTTTCCATTATATTAAAATATGACATATCAGTGCCCTCCTCATCCTCTCTTTGCTATTGATACGCAGGGCGTATTGTCTTTCCCCGCATGCTTATCGCTCAATTTTCATTATGGAAAGAGCATGTATTCTTGATGAATACATGCTCTTTTCTTTCGGTTTCAACGAACAGGCGCAGCCGGACGGGCTGCTGTTTTATGAACAGCCGGCCATGCCCCGGCGCTCGGCGGCTTCGTATTACAGCGCGTCCTCGATCAGGCCGTAGCCGCCGTTTTCTCTTCTATACACCACGGAGAAGGCTCCGCCGGCATCCTCGTTCTTGAAGGCGAAGAAGGCGTGGTCCACCAGGTTCATCTGGAGGATGGCCTCTTCCTGGGTCATGGGCTTGATGGGGAAGCGCTTGACCCGCTCGATCTTGAACTCCTCCTCCTCCTCGGGCACGAAGTCCGAGACTTCCGCCACATCCACGGACCGCTCGAAGGCGTCCTTGCGCAGACGTTTTTCCAGGCGGGCCTTGTTCTTGCGGATCTGACGCTCGATGGTGGACACGGCCGCGTCGATGGAGGCCCGCATGTCGGAGGTGCTCTCGGAGGCGCGGAGGATCATACTGCCGGAGCGGACGGTAACCTCGGCCCGGTTCCGGTCCTTTTCTACGCTAAAAGTAATGGCAGCCTCCGCTTCGCTGCTGAAATAGCGGTCCAGCTTGCCCACCTTTTTTTCGGCGTAGGCATGGACGGATGCAGGCAGGGTGACCTTCTTGTCGGTGAATACGAATTTCATTCGATTCAGCTCCTTCTTCCGCCCCCGGTGGGGGGCTATCGTTGACGGCGGACGGAGTGCCCGTCCTCCGGGTATTTTTATTATACCAGCTTTCCCCCAAAAAGTCACCGCCAATCTGGAAATATTCTGTGAATCTTTCACAATGTGCGTTTGAGGCGGCCGTCAGCCCTTGACCTGTTTTCCCCCGATGAACACATAGCGCACCTTCCCGTTCCAGTCCAGCGGATGGCCGGTGGTGACCACAATGTCGGCGTCCTTGCCCGGCTCCAGAGAGCCTACCCGTTTGTCCAGACCGGCCAGCCGGGCGGGATGGATGGTGATGGCGGCCAGGGCCTCCTCGGGCTCCAGACCGCCCCGGACCGCCAGAGCGGCGCAGATGGGCAGGTATTGGATGGGGATCACCGGGTGGTCGGTGCAGATGGCCACCGGCACCCCCGCCCGGGCCAGAATGGCCGGGTTCTCGATGGTCAGGTTGGCCAGTTCCGGCTTGCTGCGGTCGGTGAGGCTGGGCCCGGTGATGACCCCCGCCCCCTCCGCCGCCAGCAGCTCGGGCAGCAGGTGGCCCTCAGTGCCGTGGACGATGACGTATTTCAGGCCGAACTCCCGGCAGATCCGCACCGCGGTGGCAATGTCATCCGCCCGGTGGGCGTGGATGTGGACGGGCAGCTCCCCCCGCAGGACGGGGATCAGGGCCTCCAGCTTGGCGTCGTAATCCGGTGCGTCGGTATCCTCCTCGGCGTCGGCCTTGTCCTGCTTGTCCATGTACTCCAGGGTCTTGGAGAGCTCCTGCCGGATGACAGCCGCGGTGGCCATCCGGGTGATGGGGGTTTCCTTGCGCTCGTTATACACCGTTTTGGGGTTCTCACCCAGAGCCATCTTCATGGCAGCCGGGGCCCGGAGCACCATCTCGTCCACCCACCGTCCGTCGGTCTTGATGGCGGCAAACTGCCCGGCGATGGGATTGGCGCTGCCCGGCCCGGTGAGCACCGTGGTGACGCCCCCCTCCCGGGCCTCCTGAAAGCAGCGGTCTTGGGGATTGATGGCGTCGATGGCCCTAAGCTGTGGGGTACAGGGGTCGGTGGACTCGTTGCCGTCGTCGGCCTCAAAGCCCAGAGCGTTGCCGAACATGCCCAGATGGCAGTGGGCGTCGATGAAACCGGGCAGGATATGCCCGCCCCCGGCGTCGTACACCGGACCGGCCGCCGCCGCGGGCAGGGCGGACATCTCCCCCACCGCCCGGATCTTTCCATTCTCTACCTCCACATAGCCGTGGGGGATCACCGGCCCAGCCATGGTGTGGACCACTCCGTTGAGGATGCGCATCATCATTTTCCGCCTTTCGACAAAAGTTTTCATTGACATTTTTAGGAAGTTTATGTAAGATAGGCTTGTACGTGAGGAAGCGTATTCCCACTCTGGCTGGAGTTCATTCCATTCTCCCGCACAATCCCCTTCTTTGAGCGCCCTGGAGCTTCCGGGCGCTCCCTTTTTTGCCCCGGACAAAAAAAGGGCGCGGCCTTCGGCCGCGCGCTTTTTCCATTTTTACTTGCGTCCGCCGCGGCGGGAGCTCTTCTTCTCTAAGTACCGCATCTCGGACAGCTTGCTGTCCGAGGCCTGCATAAAGTGCTTGAGGCGGTCCTCAAAGGTCTCCGGCTCGGCAGGCTGCGCGCTGCGAAAGCCGCCGGGACGGCCGCCCTGGCGGGGTGCGCCGCCCGAACGAGGTGCGCCGCCGGGACGGGGCGCGCCCTGGCCCGCGGGCCGCGGGGGGCGGGGAGGAGGATCCATCGCCTTTTTGATGGACAGATTGATGCGGTTGTTGTCATCAATGCCGATGACCTTCACCTTGACCTCCTGTCCCTCCGTGAGGTAGTCCTTGACGTCGTTCACGTAGGAATAGGCGATCTCCGAAATGTGCACCAGCCCGGACCGGCCGCCGGGCAGCGACACAAACGCGCCGAATTTTGTGATTCCTGTCACTTTTCCTTCCAGGATCGAACCAACACCAAACTCCATACTTTTTGCTAAATCCTCCTTGCAATTTACCCCGGGGACCCTCGCTCAGTTCGAGGCGATGAAAATGCGCTCGTCCGGCGCAGCCAGGCCCAGCCTGTCGCGGGCAATGTCCTGGATGCGCTCAGGGTCGCCGCTGTTTTCCACGTCGTCGGCCAGGTCGGCGTTTGCCTGGGTCTGCGCCGCCACCTGCCGGCTCAGGTCGTCCCGCTCCGCCTGGGCGGAGGCGATCTGCCCCTGCAGATTCAGGAGAGAAGTCGCCAGGTAAATCAGCAGAGCGAGTACGACGATTTTTGTGAGCAGACCCGCCTTTTTTGTCTTTACCACGGCCCTTTTCCCCCTTTTCCGCGCCCTGATTTCGCTTCAGGGTCTCCATTTCTCCGGGTATCAGCCTTATTTTATACCATCTCCGGCCATAATGAAAGATATTTTTTGCAATTTTAATAAGTTTTTTACACAGAAGGCCCAGCCAAATCATGGGCAGGGCGGCCAGATGGCAGAGATAAGCGATCCCGTCGGCCAGCAGGCCCGCGAGAAAGAGGGCGGGGCGGCTGAGGAGGAGGAAATAGAATACCGCCCCCAGCCCCACGGCGATGACCATAAAGATCCGCAGCCGCCCTCCGGTGGCCACGGCGTAGACGAAAAGGGCGGCGGTGAGCAGGAGCCAAAAGAGGAAATCCAGGACGGGGCCCAGCAGGGGGAGGCGTAGCCTGCGCCGGAGGACCCGCATCAGGTCGTAGACCAGGCCCGCCCCCATGCCCAGGACCGCCGCCCCGGCAAAGGTAAGAGCCTGGTCCCACAGGTCGATGCCCATCCTACCGGAACAGCCGGGCGAAGAACCCGCCCCGGTCCCCGGCATCGTCCTCATAGGTAAGGGAGTCCACCGAGCCCTCCACCTTCAGGTCCCCGCCGTCCAGACTCAGCTTCTCGATATGCAGGTCCTCCCCCCGCACCACCAGGGAACCCTTGGAGGTGGACATGACGATGGTGGTTTCGTCAAAGCTCTCCACCTCCTCCACTCCGGAGACCGTCAGGGACTCCCGCCCCTCCAAAATCACGTGGTGGGCCGCCTCCGGACGGACCCGTTTCTCCTCGTATTGCATCCTGATCCCGCCTTTCCCACAGCTTTGTACCATCTTATGGGACAGGGCGGTCAGATATGCTTCTCAGTGGGAAAGGGCTCGCTTCAGGGGCCGGGCCAGCAGGGTGGTGACGGCGATCTTCAAAAAGTCCCCGGGCAGGTAGATCAGCATCCCCGCCCGGACCACATACCAGATCGACAGGCCCTTATCCAAGTAGACGTTCAGGATCAGGTACATATACGGCAGACCCACCAGGTAGAGTACCCCCAGCCCGGCCAGGCAGGCCGGGACGATGCGCCGGGCCTGGGTCCCCTCCCCCGCCAGACGGCCGATGACCCAGGCGGCGGGGATCAGTCCCAGCAGGAAGCCGAAGCTGGGCTGGAACACATAGCCCAGGCCGCCGCCCATGGTAAAGACGGGCAGGCCCGCTAGCCCCAGCGCCACATAGACCGCCTGGGAGGCCGCCCCCCAGCGGGGCCCCAGCAGAACCCCCGCCATGGCAGTAAAAAAGAACTGGAGGGTCAGGGACAGGGCGCCCAGGGGAATCTTCAAAAAGGCCCCGATGGCGGTGAGGGCGGCAAACAGAGCCGCCAGGATCAGGGAACGGGTCTTACTGTGCATACGGGTCGCTCCAATCGTAAACTATTTTTTATATCGAGTTTACAATAGTATAGCGCAGCCATCGCCGGTTGTAAACTATTTTTTAATTTTTGTTGACAGCCTTTGGCCCTCAGCTATAATAAAAGGGTATTAGGGTGTCTTGTCAAGGGTCAAGGCAAAAAGGAGGCTTTGATATGCTGGAGGAAGAGGTCCTGGCGCTGCTGCGCGGCCATGGGGAGGGGCATCTCTCCGGAGAGGCCATGAGCCGCACTCTGGCGGTAAGCCGCGCGGCGGTGTGGAAGGCGGTGGAGGCCCTGCGGCGGGACGGCTACCAGATCACCTCCGCCCCCAATCGGGGCTACCGCCTCGCCGGCGGCCCCGACCGCATCCGGGCGGGCGAGCTGGCCGGAGCTCTGGCAGGCCGCACCGTCGGGCGGGAGCTGGTCTGTCTGGAGACGGTGGACTCCACCAACACCGAGGTCAAGCGCCGGGCCGCCGCCGGAGCGGCCGAGGGTCTGGCCGTTCTGGCCGAGGAGCAGACCGCCGGCCGGGGCCGGAGGGGGCGCTCCTTTCAGTCCCTTTCCGGCAAGGGACTTTACTTGTCTGTGCTGCTGCGGCCGGCCGTCTCGCTGGCCGAGCTGTCCCAGCTCACCGCCTGGACGGCGGTGGCGGTCTGCCGCGGCATCCAGTCCTGCTGCGGAGCGGAGCCCCAGATCAAGTGGACCAACGACATCCTTCTGAATGGAAAAAAGCTGTGCGGCGTCCTGACCGAGCTGGAGCTGGAGGCCGAGAGCGCCGCTCCGAGCCATGTGGTGGTGGGCCTTGGGGTCAACGTGAGTCAGACCGCCGCGGACTTTGGCCCGGAACTGGCCCATATCGCTACCTCGCTGAAGCTGGAGGGCTTTTCCGTCCGCCGTGCGGAGCTGGCGGGGCGGATCTTGGCCGCGCTGGACGACCTGTATGCCGCCTTCCCCGCCGGCAAGGCGGACTATCTGTCCGACTACCGGGCCCGGTGCGTCACCACGGGCCGGGAGGTGCTGCTGCTCCGGGGGGATGCCCAGGTCCCCGCCTTCGCCGAGGCCGTCGATGACGACTTTGGCCTGGTGGTCCGCTGCCCCGACGGCCGCCGGGAAACCGTCACCTCCGGCGAGGTGTCGGTCCGGGGCCTGATGGGACAATATGTGTAAAGGAGGATGCCCTTTATGAATGCCGTCCAACGCCGGGAAGCCCTCTCCCGCTGCCTGACCGAGACCCCCTGCCCGGTGAGCGCCACCGCCCTGGCCCAGCGCTTTTCCGTCAGCCGCCAGATCATCGTGGGGGACATCGCCCTGCTCCGGGCGGCGGGAGCCAACATCGTCTCCACACCCCGGGGCTACCTGGTGCCCCGGGAGGTAGGCGGGCGGCTGCGCACGCTGGTCTGCCGTCACAGCGCCGCCGAGCTGGAGCCCGAGCTCAACATCATGGTGGACAACGGATGCACTGTCATCGACGTGGCGGTAGAGCACCCGGTGTACGGCCAGCTCTCCGGGCGGCTGGAGCTCTCCTCCCGGTATGATGTGGGAGAATTTATACGCAGGGTAAAGGAGGAGGGGGCCAAACCCCTCAGCGTCCTCACCGACGGCATCCACCTGCACACCCTCCGCTGCCCGGACGAGGACGCCTTTCAACGTGTCCGGACCGCGCTGGATGCGGCGGGCTTTCTGGTGAAGGAGTAGCTTCCGCTTGACAAATATCCAAAATCCGCTATAATAGGACCTTACAGGTGTCTTGACACCTGTAAGGTCCTATTATTTTACCCAAAGGAGCCCGCCACTATGGACAAGCTCAACGCCTTCCTCCAGCGCAAAAACATCGTCATCTCAGCCAAGCGGTACGGCATCGACGCCCTGGGGGCCATGGCCCAGGGCCTGTTCTGCTCCCTGCTCATCGGCACCATCATCAAGACGCTGGGCCAGCAGCTCGGCGTCCCGTTCCTGGTGGACATCGGCGGCTACGCCTCGGCCATGTCCGGCCCCGCCATGGCCGCCGCCATCGGCTACGCCCTTCAGGCCCCTCCGCTGGTCCTCTTCTCCCTCATCGCCGTGGGCTCCGCCGCCAACGGCCTGGGCGGGGCCGGCGGCCCTCTGGCCGTACTCGTCATCGCCATCCTCGCCGCCGAGATCGGCAAGGCCGTCTCCAAGGAGACCAAGGTGGATATTCTGGTCACTCCCCTGGTGACCATCTGCGCGGGCGTGGCTCTGTCGGCCTGGTGGGCCCCCGCCATCGGGGCGGCGGCCTCCGCCTTTGGCCAGCTCATCAAGGACACCACCGTACTGCAACCCTTCTGGATGGGCATTGTCGTGTCCGTGCTGGTGGGCATCGCCCTGACCCTTCCCATCTCCTCCGCCGCCATCTGCGCCGCCTTCGGCCTCACCGGCCTGGCGGGAGGGGCGGCCGTGGCGGGCTGCTGCGCCCAGATGGTGGGCTTCGCCGTCCTGTCTTTCCGGGAAAATCGCTGGGGCGGCCTGGTAAGTCAGGGCATCGGCACCTCCATGCTCCAGATGCCCAACATCGTCCGCAATCCCCGCATCTGGCTCCCCGCCATCGTCACTTCCGCCATCACCGGCCCCATCGCCACTTGCGTCTTTCGGTTAGAGATGAACGCCCCCGCCGGCGGCGTGGCTTCGGGCATGGGCACCTGCGGCCTGGTGGGGCAGATCGGCGTCTATGCCGGCTGGGTCAGCGACGTGGCCGCCGGCATCAAGCCCGCCATCACCGCCTTTGACTGGGCGGGGCTGGTCCTGGTCTGCTTCATCCTCCCCGCCGTACTCTGCTGGGCCCTGGGTCTGGGATGCCGGAGGCTGGGGTGGATTAAGGAGGGGGACCTGACCCTCTCCTGAACTCCTACGCAAAAAAACAGCGGCTCCGGACGAAGATCCGGGGCCGCTGCCCTTTTATTCCAGGCTGTACTGTTCCACCAGCTCCACCGTGATATCCAGGGTCTCCCCTTCCCGCCAGAGGCAAAACCGGATGGTCTCCCCCACAGCCAGAGCGTTTTTCAGCTCCAGCAGGTCGTCGTTCACCGACAGCTCCACCCCATTGGCGGACAGCAGCACATCGCCGGTGCGGATGCCCTGGGTCCAGGCATCGGACTTCTCCTCCACCTGCTCCACCCAGAGGCCGTGGTCCAGGCTTCGTCCGGTTCTCTCTTCCGCGGTGAGAGGCCGGACAGTGATCCCCAGCATGGGCCGCCCCTTTACCACACCGTAGCCGATCAGATCGTCCACCACGGTCTTGGCCGTCCGGGACGGGATGGCGAAGCCCAGCCCCTCTACCGTGGAGTTGTAGGCCATCAGCTTCATGTTGGTGATGCCGATGACCTGACCCATGTCGTTGATGAGCGCGCCGCCGGAATTGCCGGTGTTGAGGGCGGCGGTGGTCTGGAGCAGGGTCATCTGCCGGCCCTCCACCTCCATGTCCCGGTTAATGGCCGAGAGGATGCCGTCCGTCATGGTGCCCCGCAGCTCCTCCCCCATGGGATTGCCGATGGCCACCACCACGTCCCCCACCTCCATCTGATCGGAGTCGCCGAACTCAGCGGGCGTCAGGCCCTGAGCGTCGATCTTCAGCACCGCTAGGTCGGTGGCCGCATCGCTGCCCACCAGCAGGGCCTCGTACTGCCCACCGTCCTCCAGCACCACATCCGCCCGAAAGCTGCCTTCAATGACGTGGGCGTTGGTGATGATGTATCCATCCGCGGACATCACCACGCCGGTGCCCTGGGAAATGCCCTGTCCGGTGGCGGCCCGGATAAAGACCACTGAGGGGCTCACCTTTTTATAGATGTCCTGAAAGCTCATAGCCGCCTCCGCGGGCCGCTCGGCCAGGGTGAGGACCGTGCCGTCCCCGTTGGGGGCCCGCCGGAGCTCCGGCGCGGGCATCAGCTCCACGGAGGGATGCCCGACGCCGGGCTGTCCCTGGACGGTTCCGGGCAGCAGCGCCTCCAGAGCCACGGGCTGGGCCCGCAGCGCCAGCAGCACCGCCGTCCCGCCCAGCAGCAAAGACAGTACGGCCAGCAGGGTGGCCGCGCCCCGCTCGGAACGGTCCTTCTTCCGCCGCGGCGGGGCGGCCGGCGCCTCCGGCGGGGCGGCCGGTTCCGGCTCTGCCGCGGGCAGGACCGCTGTCGTCCCGGCGGGGTCGTCCTGAGGCGTGTGGTCATAGTAATAAAGCATAGGGACCTCCTGTGTGGCGGCTCAGGCCAGCGTCAGCGTAAAGGTAAATTCCGTCACCCCGTTTTCGCTGGTGACAGAGATGTTTTCTTTGTGGTTGTCCAGAATGGTCTTGACGATATACAGCCCCAGCCCCACGCCCTCCCGGTCCTCGCTGCGGGAGTGATCGGTCTTGTGGAAGCGGTCAAAGACCAGCGGCAGCTCCTCCGGAGGGATGGTCTCACCCACATTGCGCACCGAGATGTAGGCCTTTCCCCCTTTGGTCGCCACGCCGATGCCCAGGGTCTCTCCCTCGGCGGAGAACTTGATGGCGTTATCCAGCAGATTGTAGCACACCTGCGTGATAGCGTCCGGATCCCCCCACACCTTGACGGGCTCCTCGGGGAGCTGGGTGTCCACGTCCAGATGGCGGGAATTGATCTTGCCCTCCAGGCTCACCAGCACCCGCAGCATGATCTCGCTGACGTCGAACTGCTCCTGGGCGGTCACGTGCTCGGCCGACTGAAGGCGGCTCAGGTCCAGCATCCGGCGCACCAGGCGGGACAGCCGCCGGGTCTCGGAGGAGATGGTCTTGAGGGCGGCCTCCTGCTTTTCCGGCGGGACGGTGCCGTCCAGGATGCCGTCGGCAAAGCCGGCGATGGTGGTCATGGGGGTCTTGAGCTCATGGGAGATGTTGGCCACGAATTCGCTGCGCCGGGCCTCGGACTTGGCCAGGGAGTCCGCCATGGCGTTGAAGGCGGTGGCCAGCTCCCCCACCTCGTCGCAGCGTTCGCAGGAGCCGCTCACCCGCACGTCAAACTCCCCGTGGCCAAACTTGCGGGCGGCCTCGGCCATCTCCTTCAGGGGCTTGGTCTGCCGCAGAGAGGTGACCGAGCTGGTGATAAAGGCGATGAGCAGCACCACGATGGAGGTGAAGAAAAAAATGCTGGCGAAGGCCCGCCACATCTCAGTCAGGCTGGCAGTCTCGGCGGCCACAAAGACCATGCCGAACAGCTTATCCTGCACCACCAGACCCTGGCCGGTCTTAAAATCAATGGTCTGCACCAGGATGGGGGTCCCGGCCACGAACCGCTTTTCCGGAAAGATGCCCCCCAGGTCGGTCATGCCGGAGTAGCTCCCGGTGGCGGCCACCTGGCTGACCATATAGGAGGGCACCACGCCGCCGGCCAGGTTGGACCCGTCGCTGCCGTCGGAGGAATAAAAGATCAGGCCGTCGGTCTCGGTGACAATGACATAAGAGTCGGAAACCTTGGCCAGAGTGTCGATGTTGACGGCGTAATCGTTCTGCTGCCCCAGGGTGGTGGAGGCGGTGCTCAGGGAGCGCATAAAGGACTGGGCGATGTACTTGGCGTTGTCCCCCAGGCTGTCCCGCTTCTCCTGGACGGCGTACTGGTAGGATAGGGTGACGAAGGCGCCCCCCAGCAGGGCGAAGGAGATCAGAATGACCCCCGCCATCAGCATAAATTGACGTTTATAGAGGCTTTTCATGGGCGGCTGTTCCCCTTCTCTCGCGCGTTCCGGCCCGTTCAGGCATTGACGGCCTCGAACTTATAGCCCACGCCCCAGACCGTCTTCAGGGACCACTGGTCGGAGACGCCCTCCAGCTTCTCCCGCAGCCGCTTGATGTGCACGTCCACCGTGCGGGAGTCGCCAAAGTAGTCGAAGCCCCACACCTCGTCCAGGAGCTGATTGCGGGTGAACACCCGGTTGGGGGAGGCCGCCAGATGGTAGAGGAGCTCCAGCTCCTTGGGGGGGGTGTCGATGCGCCTGCCGTCCACCACCAGCTCGTAGGAGTCCAGGTTGATGACCAGCTTATCAAAAGAGAGCTTCTTCTCGCTCTCGCCGTTCTCGGCGCCGTAACGGCGCAGCACGGCGTGGATGCGGGCCAGGACCTCCTTCATCTCAAAGGGTTTGACGATGTAGTCGTCGGCGCCCCCCTCCAGGCCCTGCACCTTGTCGTTGGTCTCGCCCTTCGCGGTGAGCAGGATGACGGGGGTCTTGTCGGTCTCCCGGATCTTCTTGAGGACCGACCAGCCGTCCATGACAGGGAGCATGATGTCCAGCAGCACCAGCTCGGGGTGGAAGGAGCGGTACAGCTCCACCCCCTTGCCGCCGTCGGGGGCCACCTGGGTCTCGAAGCCCTCCTTCTCCAGATAGAGGTGGAGCAGCTCGGCAATGTTGTTGTCGTCCTCCACGATCAGGACCTTCCGGGCCATAATTTCACCAGCCTTTTCTCTCATTCGGGCGGAGCCGCCACCCGCTTTGCTTTCTGCTCTATTATATCCGATTCCAGCCTGATTGGATGAATATTTTGTAAATCAGCCCTTATGGTCGGCGTAGACGTGGTCCACGCTGACCACCGTATAATAGTTTCCCGGCAGGGCCTTGACCGCCGCGCCGATGGCCTCCTGGACCTGCTCGTCCTCCAGCCGGCAGTGGTAGGGCACGGCCACGTCGAAGATAAGATTGGTGTGCTCGGGCCCGGCAGTCATGCGGAAGTCGTGGATGGTCATATCCGGATCGATTCGCCGGACCAGCTCGGTCACCTGAGCCTTCAGGGCGTCGGTGCGGGGGTCGCCCACGGCGATGGGGTCCATATGGATAACCACCTCCACCCCCAGCTTCCGGCGCAGCTCCCGCTCCAGATTGTCGATGACGTCGTGGATGACGAGGATGTCGGCGTCCATGGGCACCTCGGCGTGGAGGGAGGCCATGCACCGGCCGGGGCCGTAGTCGTGGACCACCAGGTCGTGCATCCCCACAATCTCCGGCCGGCCCAGCACGGTCTCCTGAATGCCCCGGACCAGCTCCGGGTCGGGGCTCTGGCCCAGCAGGGGGTCCAGGGTGTCCTTGGCCGCCCCCCATCCCGCCCGCAGGATGAATACCGCCACCAGGACGCCCACCCAGCCGTCAATGTACAGGTCGGCGAAGTGCCCCACCAGCGTGCCCAGCAGGACGGCGGAGGTGGCGGCGGCGTCGGAGAGGGAGTCGGTGGCGGTAGCCATCATGGCGGCCGAGCCGATGCGGCGGCTCAGGTTCCGGTTGAAGAAGAACATCCACAGCTTCACCAGAATGGAGGCGCACAGGATGCCCACCGACAGCCAGGAAAAGGCCACCTCCACCGGGTGGAGGACCTTCTCCAGGGAGGATTTGGCCAGCTCCAGGCCCACCACCAGGATGGCCACCGCCACGGCCAGGCCGGATAAGTATTCGATACGGCCGTGGCCGAAGGGGTGGTCGTCGTCGGCCCGCTTGGCCGCCATGCGGAAGCCCACCAGGGTGACCACGGAGGAGCCCGCGTCGGACAGGTTGTTGAAGGCGTCGGCTGTGACGGCGATGGAGCCCGTCAGCACGCCGGCGACAAACTTTCCCGCCGACAGCAGCAGATTGAGCACGATGCCCACGCCGCCGGACAGCAGGCCGTAGGCCTGCCGCACGGCGGGGTCCGAGCCGTCCTCCGGCCGCCGGATGCATCGTTGGACCAGCCAGTCTGTCATACCCTCACAGCTCCTTATACAGGGCGGGCGCGTCGTCCTTGCCCGCGTGCTCGCTGACGGCCAGCACCTCCACCCGGGTCACCCGCTCGCCGAAGCGGAACTCCAGGACATCGCCCACCTTCACATCATAGGAGGCCTTGACGCTTCTGCCGTTGGCGGTCACCCGCTGGCTGTCGCAGGCCTCGTTGGCCACGGTGCGGCGCTTGATGAGCCGGGACACCTTAAGCCATTTATCCAGTCTCATAACCATTCTCCTTGCATTGGATTAAAAAGCGGCCCCGGGGTCCCCCGGAGCCGCCACACTATCGCTTGCTGACCTGATTACTTGGCCACGGCGTCCTTCAGGGCCTTACCGGGCTTGAACACGGGCACCTTGGAGGCGGGGATCTTGATGCTCTCCTTGGTCTTGGGGTTACGGCCGATGCGCTCGGCGCGCTTCTTCACCTCGAAAGCGCCGAAGCCCACCAGCTGCACCTTGTCCTCGTTGGCCAGGCACTCGACAATGGCCTCGATGGCGGCATTGATGGCGCTCTCGGTGTCCTTCTTGGACAGACCAGACTTCTCAGCAGCGGCATTAATCAGTTCAGCCTTATTCATGTGATAGTTCCTCCTAAAAAGATAGTCAGACGGCAACCAGGTCCCCGCCTATATTACTTAAAGCGAAACACGACCGGTCTGGCTTGCTCCCCTCCGCCCGGCGCGGGTCTGCTTTTAAGCCTCATGCTCCTTGGCAGCATCCCATAGCTTGTCCATTTCGGCCAAAGTCATGTGCTCCAAGGCTTGTCCGCGCTCTGCGGCGGACTGCTCCACCTGCCGGAACCGCCGTGCGAACTTGTCGCAGGCCCCGCTCAGGGCGTCCTCCGGGTCCACCTGCACGAAGCGGGAGACGTTGACGGCGGCAAACAGCAAATCGCCCAGCTCCTCCTGGATGTTGGAGCCCTCCGCTACGGCGGTTCTGAGCTCCTCCACCTCCTCGGAGAGCTTGTCCAGCGCACCGGAGACGTCCGGCCAGTCAAAGCCCGCCTTGCGGGCCTTTTTCTGGATCTTCTCCGCCCGCCACAGCCCGGGCAGGCTTCTGGCCACGGAGTCCACGCTGTCAGCGGCGGTCTCCTGATGCTTCTCCTTCCGCTTGAGCTCCTCCCAGTTCTGGAGGACCTCGCCGCTGCCGGAGACCGCCACGTCCCCGAACACGTGGGGGTGGCGGTAGATGAGCTTTTTACAGATCCCGTCGGCCACCGCGTCCAGGTCGAAGCGGCCGGCCTCCTGCTCCATCCGGGCGTGAAAAACCACCTGGAGCAGCACATCCCCCAGCTCTTCCCGCAGATGCTCAGGGTCGTCCTCGTCGATGGCCTCGGCGGCCTCGTAGGCCTCCTCCAGGAGGTTACGGCGAATGGAGTGGTGATCCTGTTCCCGGTCCCAGGGGCAGCCCCCGGGCTGGCGCAGGATGCGGACGATCTCCACCAGGTCCCTTACACCGTACGAATTCTTATACTGGAAATCTACCATACTTCTCTACCTTCTGCAAGTTATTTTTTCACAAAAACCCTTAGAGCCGCAAAATTTTCGCAATTTTCTCGCCTTTTGGCATCAGGGACAGGTCATCTTTGGAAATAGCATGCAGCGCCACCACCAAACCAAAGTAGACCGCCACCCCCACGCCGATGGCGCCAAGAGCAGACAGGGTGTTGCCCAGAAAACGGTGGAGCAGGCCGTAGACCGCCCAGACCGCCGCGCCCATGACGGCCGCAGCCACCGTGGGCTTGATAAACACCCGGCTGTAGCTGGGCGCGGCTGGGATAACCCGCTTAATGAGGGCAAGCTCGGCCACGGCCACGATGACATAGCATACCAGGGTGCCCACAGCGGCGCCCACGGCGCCCACGCTGCGCACCATGAAATTGTTTACGATGAGCTTGGCGGCGCAGCCGGCCACCATGATGACGATGGGCAGGTTAACAAAGCCGCTGGCCTGGAGCACCGAGTTGCACACCAGCATGATACACACGAAAATGGAGGCCACGCCCAGCAGCATCATGGACGGGTCGGCAATGGCGTGGTCGGTGCCGGGGTAGAGCAGGTACATAATGGGGCTGGCCAGAGAGAGCAGCCCTATGCCGGCGGGCAGGGCCAGCAGCATACCGATGCGCATGGAGGACTCGGCAATCCGTCCTGCCCCCACGAAGTCCCGACGGGCCCGGCAGGCGGCGATGGCGGGGACCACGCTGGCCGTGATGGCCACCATGAAGGAGGAGGGCAGATTGTAGATGGTGATGGCCTTTTGATAGGCGCCGTAGGCCGCCACCACCGGGTCGGTGACCCCCGCCTGGTCATACCACTCGGCGGGCTGGGCCTGCAGGATGTCCCGCAGGATGTTCTGCACCTGGGCGGTGTCCAGCCAGGAGGTGATGGGAGTGACGGAGGCGCAGATCGTGATGGGCACGGCGATGACCAGCAGCCGTCTGAGGATGGTGCCGTGGGCCTCCGGCTGGTCGTCCAGCCGCCCGATCTCCCGCCGGCGGCGGCCGATGTGGTCCAGGATCAGGTAGATGAGGCAGATGCCCGCGCCGCTGGTGACACCGAAAATGGCCCCGGCGGCGGAATCGGAACTGGCCGCGCCGCGGCTGACCAGCAGCCAGGCCAGGGCCAGGCCGATGACCAGCTTGCCCAGGGCCTCGATAACCTGGGACACGGCGGTAGGGACCATGTTGGAGTGGCCCTGGGCGTAGCCCCGGAAGGTGGACAGTACGCAGACGAAGAAGCAGGCGGGCGCGATGGCCTGGACGGCGTGGACCGCCATGCCGTCGCCCTGGAGGTTGGCCAGCGGCTGGGCCAGGATGAACATGACGGCAAAGCTCACCGCGCCCAGGAGGAAGAAGGTGACCAGGGCCACGTTAAACACCCGGTGGACCTGATTCCGCCGGCCCAGAGCGTTGGCCTCGGAGATGGTCTTGGACAGGGCCACGGGCAGGCCCGCGGTGGACACCATCAGCAGCAGGTTGTAGATGACATAGGCGTTGTTGAAATGGCCGAAGCCCTCGTCCCCCAAGATATTGCCCAGGGGAATCTTGTAGATGGCCCCGATGATCTTGACGATGGCGATACCCGCCGCCAGGATGGCGGCTCCGCCGAAGAAGGTGCTCTTTTTTTCTTGTCTAGCCAATGGGCTGCACAGCCTTTCGCATGGATTGGAGCCTTACCCGAACAGCAGGGGCAGGGCATAGTCGCGGATCTCCCGCTTGACCCGGTCCAGGTCAATGGTCAGGAAGGCCCCATTTTGGTATATGACCCGGCCCCGCGCCATATTCATGCACACATCAGCGCCGTGGGCGGCGTAGACCAGGTTCTCCACCGTGTCGTGGCAGGGGATGAGGTTGGGCCGGTCAAAGTCCACCAGGATGAGGTCGGCGGTATAGCCGGGAGCCACCCGTCCGGCCTTGCGGCCCAGGGCCCGGGCACCGTTGACTGTGGCGGTCTCCAGGGCGTCCCAGGCGGTGACCGCCATGGGGTCATGCTCGGCGCCGCAGGTGAGGATGGCCGCCAGCTTCATGTCGGCGAACAGGTCGGTGGAATTGTTGGAGGACACCCCGTCGGTGCCCAGGGCCACGTTGACCCCGGCCTGCCGCAGTCCCTTCAGCGGGGCGATGCCGGAGCCCAGCTTCAGGTTGGACATGGGGTTGGTGACGGCGCTGACCCCGTTTCTGGCCAGGATGGCCCAGTCGTCCGGCGTGGTCCAGACACAGTGGGCGGCGATGGCCCGCACGGCGAAGATGCCGTACTGCTCAAAGAGGGCGGCGGGGGTGCGCCCATGGCGGGCGACGCAGCCGTCGTGCTCGCTCTTGGTCTCCGACAGGTGGACGTGCATCCCCAGTCCGTGGTCGGCGGCGTACCGGGCCATCCACTCCCACAGGGGGGCGTGAGAGGTGTACTCCCCGTGGATGGAGCCGTCGATGGCGATCTGCCCTTCACCTGCGCCGTGCCAGCGCTCCGTGAGCTGCCGCTGAACGACGCAGTCGTGGTGGGTCTCCGGGTCAAAGCCGTCGGTGAACTGGGTGGCGCCGCAGCAGATGTTGGCCGAAATCCCGGCGGAGAGCACCTCCTGGATGATGGCCTCGTTGTTCATATACATGTCGGCGATGCAGGTGACGCCGGAGGCAATCATTTCCGCCAGGCCCAGGGCGGTGGCGGCCCGGATGGCCCGGTCGTCCCATTTGGCCTCGGTGGGGAAGATATACTGGTGCAGCCAGGTGTGCAGGTCGCACCCGCCGCCGTAGCCCCGCATCAGGGTCATGGGCACGTGGGTGTGGGCGTTGACGAAGCCGGGCATCAGCACCTTGCCGGCGCCGTCGATGACCTGGCCGAAGGGTCCGGCGGGCCGCTTCGTCCCCACATAGGAGATCTGGCTCCCCTCCACCGCCACAAAGGCGTTGGGCAGCACCGTCCGGCTCTCGTCCAGGAGGACGGCGGTGACGTTCTGAATGAGAATGGACATGGCGTTCTCCTTACGACAGCTTTTTCAGGCAGGCCAGCACCAGCCGTGAGAACTTCTCCTTGCAGGCCTCGGCGGCGTCCAGCACCTCCCGCTCGCTGAGGGGCTGGTCCAGGATGCCGGCGGCCATGTTGGAGCACAGGGTGAAGCCCAGCACCTGCATCCCGCAGTGCCCGGCCACGATGACCTCGGGGGCGGTGGACATGCCCACGGCGTCGGCTCCGGCGATGCGGGCGAAGCGCACCTCGGCAGGCGTCTCGTACTGGGGCCCCGGGAAGTACATGTAGACGCCCTCCTTCAGGTCGATGCCCAGCTCCCCGGCGCTCTGCCGGGCCAGATCCTGCAAGGCGGGGGTATACAGGTGGGAGGAGTCGGGGAAGCGTACCCCGAACTCGGGCAGGTTCTCGCCCCGCAGAGGGGACTCCATGAAGATCTTGATCTGGTCGGTGATGAGCATCAGGTCACCGGCCTGCCAGGCGGTGTTGACGCAGCCGGCGGCGTTGGTGACGATCAGGGTGTCGCAGCCCAGCAGCCGCAGCACCCGCACGGCGTAGGACACCTCTTCGTAGGAGTAGCCCTCGTAATGGTGCATCCGGCCCTGCATCACGGCCACCGGCCGGCCCTCCAGGGTGCCGAACACCAGCTGGCCCTTGTGGCCGGGGGCGGTGGAGGCCTTAAAGTGGGGGATGTCGCGGTAGGACACGCAGACGGGGTCCTCCACCACGTCGCCCAGGAAGCCCAGGCCGGAGCCCAGGATCATGGCCACCTTGGGGCAAAACGCGCCGATCCGCCTGCGGATGGAGTCGGCGCTCTCCTTGTACTGGTCAAAGGTGTAGGTCATTGCAGAGCCCTCCTTTGTATGGCTTTTATTGTTTTGGGTTAATCAAAGGCATTTTACACCACAGGAAGGCAAAAAGCAAGGAAAGCGGCCCTTTCTCCTCGCCAGGCCGTGGATTTTGGCCGGGACGGCCGCGTCCCGCTCCCCTTCGGCGCAAAGAAACGGCCCGCGGACGCATCGCCCGCAGGCCGTTTCTTCCCGACCGTTCAGCCGTTCGGGGCGGCAAAGGAATTGCCCTCGAAGGTGCAGTTCTCCACCGCCAGGGCCAGATTTCCGGCGCTGGTGTCCGAAAAGTTCGCCAGCGCATTGTCCTCGAACCGGCAGCCGCGCACGGCCACGGCGTCGCAGTTCGAGAGGGACAGCAGATAGGAGCCTCCATCCGCATTGCTGCCATTGTTCCGGACCACGGTGTCGGAGAGGGTGACGCCGCTGGAGCTGGTCAGGCCGAAAAGGGACCAGGCCATGTTGTCGTAGACCTCGCAGCCGTCGAAGGTGACCGTCTGACTGTTCAGGATAGTGGCCGCGCCGTAGGAGCAGTGGTAGATGGCGCTCTTCTCCACCAGCAGGCCGGTGACCCCCTCCGACTCCACGCCGTAGGTGCCGCAGCCGTAGAGTCCGCATTCGGTGACCCGGACGCCGCCGCAGTCGGTGAAATTGAGCACCGACCCCAGGCAGGAGCCGGTGGGCGTGTGGCCGATGGTCAGCCCGTCCAGCACCAGGTCGCTGCAGCCCTGGAAATGGAAGACATCGGCATAGCGTGGGGTGGCCAGCAGCTCGACCTGGTCCCGGTCCTGCCCGCGGATGGTCAGTCCGGACACGTTCACCACGTTGAGCTGCGGCCCGTCGAACTCCTCATACCAGACCACATACGGGTTGTCGGTCTTGCCCGCCAGCTCCGTCAGGTCGTAGTCGCCGGGGGCCAGGATGATCTCGGTGTCCGGGGCGATGGCGGCGACCAGCTCGGCCGCCGTGGCGGCCTGCACGGTATTCTTCCGGGGCGTGTCGGCGGCGGGGATGGAGTCGGCGGCGGGGCCGCGTGCCGTGGTCACCGTGGCCAGGTTGGTTTCGGCGTCGTAGCCCACGGTGAGGCCGTAGGCCTCGGCCAGGGCGCGCAGGGGCGCGTAGGTGGTGCCGTTGTAGGAGAAGACCGGCACGTCGTTTCCGTTGACGTCCTTGGGCTGGAAGAGCTGGCCGTCCACCTGGATGCGGACCGGGTCCACCTCCAAGGTGAGCCGGCCGGACGCGGCCAGGGCCGAGGCCCCCAGGGAGAGGACCAGCAAGGCGGTCAGCACGCCGGCCAGGAACGGTGGAATTTGTTTTTTCATCCGATGCTGCCTTCTTTCTGTTCTAAAAGCGTGCGGCGCGCAAACGGCCGCGCCGCACGCCGCTATTTTTAGACGCGGTAGCGCTTCTGTGGAACGTAGGTGCAGTGGAGGATCTCGTGGGCCTTGTGGGAGCCGGGCTCGCCCAGGTAGTCCTTGTAGATGGTCTGGACGAAGGGGTTCTCATGGCTCTTGCGGAAGATCATGGTCTCATCCTGCTGATAGAGGGCGGCGGCCCGCAGGCCCTTGATGTCGGTGAAGGAGCGCACGTCGGCGGGCTGGAGAGGCTGGCCGCCGCCGTTGATGCACCCGCCGGGGCAGGCCATGAACTCCACAAAATCGTAGTCCAGCTCGCCGGACTTGAGGCCGTCCAGCACCTGCTTGGCGTTGTGCAGGCCGGAGGCCACGCACACTTTTACCGTCTTGCCGGGCAGGTCGTAGATGGCCTCCTTGATGCCGGCCATGCCGCGGACCTCGTGGAACTCCAGCGGCTTCATCTCGCCCCCGGTGACGATCTCCACCACGGTGCGCAGGGCGGCTTCCATTACGCCGCCGGTGGCGCCGAAGATGACCGCCGCGCCGGTGGACACGCCCAGCATCTGGTCAAACTGCCCCTCCGGCAGGTGGTCGAAGAGGATGCCCGCCCGCTGGATCATCCGGGCCAGCTCGCGGGTGGTCAGGGACACGTCCACCGGCATGCAGCCGTTGGCCATGCGCTGCTCTTCCCGCTGGACCTCGTACTTCTTGGCGGTGCAGGGCATGATGGACACCACAAAGATGTCCTTGGGGTCGATGCCGGTCTTCTCGGCGTAATAGCTCTTCACCAGGGAGCCGAACATCTGCTGAGGGGACTTGCAGGAGGACACGTTGTCCAGCATCTCGGGGTAGTGCTGCTCACAGTAGCGAATCCAGCCGGGGGAGCAGGAGGTGATGAGGGGCAGCTTGCCGCCCTCCTGGATGCGGTGGAGGAACTCGGTGCCCTCCTCCATGATGGTGAAGTCGGCGGCGTTGTCCACGTCAAAGACCTTGTCGAAGCCCAGGCGGCGCAGGGCGGTGACCATCTTGCCCTCCACGTTGGTGCCGATGGGCATGCCGAAGCACTCGCCCAGCGTGACGCGGACGGAGGGGGCGGGGCCCACCACCACGTGCTTGGTGGGGTCGTTGAGGGCCTCCCACACCTTGGGGGTGTCGTCCTTCTCCTGGAGGGCGCCCGTGGGGCAGGCCACGATGCACTGGCCGCAGGAGACGCAGTCCACCTCGGCCAGGTCCCGGTCGAAGGCGCAGCCGATGTGGGTGGCGAAGCCGCGGTCGTTGGGGCCGATGACCCCCACCTCCTGGTACTTCCGGCACACGGCGGTGCAGCGGCGGCACAGGACGCACTTGGAGTTGTCCCGGATCAGGTGGGGAGCGGAGTCCTCGATCTGGGGCGGGAGCTGGTCGTTGGCGTAGCGCACGGCGTCGATGCCCAGCTCGGCGGCCAGCTCACGCAGCTCGCAGTGGGCGTTCCGGGCGCAGGTCAGGCAGTCCATCCGGTGGTTGGACAAAATCAGCTCCAGGGTGAGCTGGCGGGAATGGCGCACCTTCTCGGTGTTGGTGTAGACCTCCATGCCCTCGCTGACCGGGTACACGCAGGAGGCCACCAGGCTTTTGGCCCCCTTCACCTCCACCACGCAGATGCGGCAGGCGCCGATCTCGTTGACGTCCTTCAGAAAGCAGAGGGAGGGGATCTTGATACCGGCGTTCCGGGCCGCCTCCAGCACGCTGGTGCCCTCGGGCACCGTGACCGAAATGTCGTTGATCTTCAGATTGACCATTTTCTTGTCCATGTTCTTCTCCCCTCCTTAATGCTTGGAAATGGCGTCGAAGCGGCAGTTGTCCATACAGGTGCCGCACTTGATGCACTTTTCCTGGTCGATGACATGGGGAGCCCGGACCACGCCCGAGATGGCGTCGGTGGGGCAGTTCTTGGCGCACAGGGTGCAGCCCTTACACTTGACCGGGTCGATGACGTAGTGGACCAGGCTCTTGCACACCCCGGCGGGGCAGCGCTTCTCCACCACGTGGGCAATATACTCGTCCCGGAAGTGGTGCAGGGTGGACAGCACCGGGTTGGGGGCCGTCTGGCCCAGACCGCACAGGGCGCTGGCCTTGATGTGGTTGCACAGCTCCTCGATGGTGGTCAGATCCTCCAGCGTGCCCTTGCCCTCGGTGATCTTGGTCAGCAGGTCGTACAGCCGCTTGGTGCCGATCCGGCAGGGGGAGCACTTGCCGCAGGACTCGTCAATGATGAATTCCAGGAAGAACTTGGCGATGTCCACCATGCAGTTGTCCTCATCCATGACGATGAGGCCGCCGGAGCCCATCATAGAGCCGATGGCGCCCAGGGAGTCATAGTCCATGGGGGTGTCGATGAGGCTGGCGGGGATGCAGCCGCCGGAGGGGCCGCCGGTCTGGGCGGCCTTGAACTTCTTGCCGTTGGGGCAGCCGCCGCCGATCTCCTCGATGACGGTGCGCAGGGGGGTGCCCATGGGGATCTCCACCAGGCCGGTGTTGGTGATCTTACCGCCCAGGGCAAAGACCTTGGTGCCCGTGCTCCCCTTGGTGCCGATGGCGGCGAACTGGTCGGCGCCCTCGTTCAGAATCCAAGTGATGTTGGCGTAGGTCTCCACGTTGTTGAGCAGAGTGGGCCGCTGGAACAGGCCCTTGTTGGCCGGGAAGGGGGGCCGGGGCCGGGGCTCGCCGCGCTTGCCCTCGATGGAGGTCATCAGGGCCGTCTCCTCGCCGCAGACGAAGGCGCCCGCGCCCAGGCGCAGCTCCAGGTCGAAATCAAAGCCCGTTTCAAAGATGTTCTTGCCCAGAAGGCCGTACTCCTTGGCCTGGCCGATGGCGATCTCCAGCCGTTTGACCGCGATGGGGTACTCCGCCCGGACATAGATGTAGCCCTGATGGGCGCCGATGGCGTAGCCGGCGATGGTCATGGCCTCGATGACGCTGTGGGGGTCGCCCTCCAGCACGGACCGGTCCATGAAGGCGCCGGGGTCGCCCTCGTCGGCGTTGCAGCAGACGAACTTCACGCCGTCGGGGGCGGTGGCGTCGTGGGTGAACTGCCACTTCATGCCGGTGGGGAAGCCCGCGCCGCCGCGGCCCCGCAGGCCGGACAGCTTGATCTGGTCGATGACCTGCTGGGGGGTCTGCTCGGTGAGGGCCCGTCCCAGAGCGGTGTAGCCGCCGGTGCCGATGTACTCGTCAATGTTCTCGGGGTTGATGACGCCGCAGTTGCGCAGGGCGATGCGGAGCTGCTTTTTGTAGAACTGGGTGTCGCTGAGGCTGGTCACCTTCTCGGCGGCGTCGCCCTCCTTGTGCAGCAGCCGCTGCACGATGCGGCCCTTGACGATGTGCTCGCTGACGATCTCCGCCACGTCGGGCACCGTCACGTGGGTGTAAAAGGCCCCCTCGGGGTAGACCAGCACCACAGGCCCCATGGCGCACAGGCCAAAGCAGCCGGTCTTGACCACCCGCACCTCCTGATCCATGCCCTGGGCCTTCAGCTCCTGCTCAAAGGCCTCGATGATGGCCGGGCTGTTGGAGGAGGAACAGCCGGTGCCGGTACACACCAGGATATGGGAACGTACAAAGTTCATGTCCACTACCTCCCCTTATTCCGCCGCGCCAATGGTGTACTCGGTCACGACGTTGTGATTGACCAGATGCTCGGTGACGATGCGGGGTACCATCTCCGGCTTCAGCTTCACGTAGGTCACCTTCTCCTCACCGGGCACGTACACCTCCGCGATGGGCTCCAGGCGGCACACGCCGATGCACCCCGTCTGGGTCACCGTCACGTTCTTCAGTTCCCGCTTGGCCACCTCTTCCAAAAAGGCGGCCAGCACCGGCCGGGCCCCCGCGGCAATCCCACAGGTGGCCATGCCCACCACCACCCGGATGTTGTCCTCGTTGTTCTCCCGCACGTCCATCTGCTTTTGCATCTTCTCACGGATGGCCTTCAGTTCTTCCAGGCTCTTCAAATCAAATTCACTCCTTTAAGCATACCGGGACGGCACCGCCGCCCGGGTTCGATTCTCTCCTTATGTGATTTCCGCTTCGTTTTCCGCCACGAAGTCCCGCACCCACATGGCCACATCCGGGGAGCTCAGGGGCACGTCCGGCCCCAGAATCTCCCGCACCTGCCGGGTGTCGAACCGGAAGCCGCCCTTCGGCGTGCTTCTGGTATAGGTGATCTCCAGGCCCTCCGGCGCACCCTGGACCAGCAGAGAGACGGTCCCCGGCATGTCCCCCAGCGGGGGGCAGTCGATGCTGGCGGTGTCGAACGCCGCCGTGACGGTGGTGCCCTCCCCCAGCCGGCTGTCCACCTTCATCTGCCCGCCGGTCTGCTCCGCCGCCAGCCGCAGCAGGGGCAGACCCAGCCCCACCTTGCGGGTGGTGCGGGTGGTGGTGAAGGGGTCGGTGACGGTGGCCAAAAACTCCGGCGACATCCCCCGACCGTCGTCGGCCACGGTGATGGTCAGCCAGCCGTTTTCCTCCGCCAGCGTCAGGTCTAGGGCGCGGGCCCCCGCGGAAATCGAATTCTGGGCAATATCCAGAATATGCAGCGACAGCTCCTTCACGGACCGGCGCTCCTCACTCGTATTTGTCCAGGATCGCCCCCACCTGATCGGGGGTAAGCCGGCCATACACGTCGTTATTGATCATGATGACGGGAGCCAATCCGCAGGCGCCCACGCAGCGGCAGGCGTCCAGAGAGAATTTCCCGTCCGGAGTGATGCCGCCAGGCTTGATGCCCAGCTTTTTCTCCACAGCCGTCAGCACGTCGGAAGCCCCCTTGACATAGCAGGCGGTGCCCAGGCAGACGGAAATCTGGTATTTCCCCTTGGGATTCAGCGTGAATTGTGCATAGAACGAAGCCACTCCATAGACTTCGGTCAGAGGGATACCCAGGCCCTCGGCCACCATGATCTGGACCTCCTCGGGCAAATAGCCGAAGATCTCCTGCGCGGCCTGGAGCACCGGCATGGTGGCGCCGGGCTGTCCCCTGTGCGCGGCGATCACCTGCTGCAGCCGTTCCTCCTGCTCCTTTGTTCCAGCATACGGAACAACCGTTTTGCAATTTGGCATTTTGCGTTCCTCCTTACTTACCGAATGGCATTTCAAAGCTCGCTGAGATACATTTTAGCGCGTTATCCTGGGAGATACAAGGCGGTCAGACGACAGTTTGTCTAACTTTTTCGGCACAACGCCCTTTGTGCGTTCCCACAGATGGAATTATGTTCTATTATTCACCTCCATAAAGCAGCCAATCCAAGACTGCCCGCGGAGTCCATTCGGGCAGGTACAGGTATTGGCTGGCATCTGCAATCTGATCCAGGTAGTGGGCGTCGGAGCCGGTGATGGTCCGCACCCCGGCCAGATCGGGCCGGCCCGCCGCAAAATCCGGCGGGCAATGACGGGACAGCTCGGCCAGTGGGAAGCCCAGCGCGGGGTCCCAAAAGCCCAGGTTGGAAAGCAAAGCAAACGAAGGGCGGTCGATGTGGGCCGGATAGGCCACGCCGCCGAAGCGGGCCGCCATCTCCCGGACCTCGTAGACGCCGATGGAGGAGGCTCCGGCCAGCATCCGGCTCTCTTCCCCCAGCACGTTGTCGTCGGCGTCCATATAGATCTGGGGGCCAAAGATATCCCGGTCGTTCTCCAGGGGGGGCAGCCGGTCGTAGACCATCCGGCTGAAGGCGTCCGCCGCCGCCAGGTCTGGCAGGAGGCAGACCACGTGGACCTCCTCGGCGGTGCACAGCTCCATACCGGGCAGTCCCAGCAGGCCATAGGCCTGGCAGGCCTGGCAGAAGGCCGCGCAGTTGCCGCAGGTGTTGTGGTCGGTGAGGGCGGCCACGTCGAGCCCCGCCAGCTTGCACAGACCGGCGATGGTGGCGGGGGTCATGGCGCCGTCCCCGCAGGGGGACAGGCAGGAGTGGAAATGCAGGTCGAAGGCCGCTTTCATGGCCGGTATCCCCTTTCTCTCCCGCTTTGGGCGGAGGGAGCTGGCCGGTCAGAGCAGTTGCTTCAGCGCGGCCGCGGTATCATAGGTGGACAGCTCGGTGCCCATCAGGTTGATGTCCTGCTGCTGGGCCCGCTGGCGCAGGGCCTCGTCGGGAACCACTCCTTCGGTGAGAATTACGCAGGACACCTCGGCCATCAGCGCCACGGCGGCCACGTTTTGATTGGACATAATGGTAATCCAGGCGTTTCCCGCCTGTGCGCGGCCCATGACCCAGCTCAGCAGGTCGCCCACATACCCGCCGGTGACCTCGCGCTCGGGCTGGGGCAGGGTGAATTCCGTCAGGGCCAGCACATGAGACAGTTCCTTGACCGTCATGATAAGGTTCCTCCTTCTTCCGTATGCGGTTTCTTGGGTGGGATGCTCTGGGGCAGCTTCCGTTTCCGGAAGGGCGCGGGCAGGTATTCGTCGGCGTCTCCGGTACCCGCCATGTACTGCATCCGCTCCCGGACCTTAAAGATGCAGTCCTCCTCGCTGGCCCGGCCCAGGACCACATCCTCGGCCAGGGCGTGGCAGGAGGGCGCCCCGCAGGAGCCGCAATCCAGGCCCGGCAGGGCCCGGTAGAGTTCGTCGATCTTCATCAGCTTTTCCATGGCAAGGCTCCGGTCCTCGTCCAGCAGGAAGGCGGGGACATACTGAAGCTCCTTGTCGAAGCAGACCAGGTCCCGGTCCTCCCCCTTCAGTTTGAAGCGGTTGCGGGAGACCGGCAGGCCCTTCATCAGATTTTTGATGCGCATCCGGGCGCCGTAAGGATTCTCCACCGTCAGGCAGCCCCCCACGCAGCCCTGGACGCAGGCGGACAGCTCGATGAAGTCGGCCTCGGGAAGCCGGCCGTCCTCGATCTCCTCCAGCATGCGGATGCAATTGCCGATGCCGTCCACGGCCAGGTAGCTCTCCCCCAGCCGGGCGGCGGACTCGCCGCCGCAGTAGGCCCAGCCCACGCCCATGATGCCCGCCGAGGACAAGCTCTCCAGCTCCTGGAGCTCCTTCATGGGGCCCAGCAGCCGCAGGTAGATGTCCCGGATGGCGAAGGCCCCATCCAGCACCGGCTTGGCCAGGGTCTCGGGGTGGTGGGCGGCGGTGACCTGGGAGGAGCAGGGCACGATACCGAACACGCCGATCTGCTCCGGGGGCAGCCCGGTCCGGGCCGTAGCCTCCTTCCGGGCCAGAATGGCGGCCAGCTCCATGGGAGTGATGGTGGAGGTGACGTTGGGGATGAGCTTGGGGAAGCGCATCCGGATGAGGCGCAGAATGGTAGGACAGGCGGAGGAGATCTGGGGCATGACCCGCTTCTCCCCGCTGCTGATGTGCTGCCGGGCGTAGTCAGAGAGGATCTCCGCCGCCTTGGCCGTCTCATACACAGCCTGAAAGCCGATCTTCAGCAGGCCGTTGAGCACGATGTCGATGTCATCCAGGTGCTGGAACTGGCCATAGAGGGCGGGGTCCGGCAGCGCCACCCGGTACTGGAACGGGTCCAGCGCAGACAGGTTGTCGCTGACCGAGCGGATGGCCTTGTGGGGGCAGACCTGGATGCACTTGCCGCAGTCAATACAGCGTTCATTGAGGATCTTGGCCTTGCCGCTGCGGACCCGGATGGCCTCTGTGGGGCAGTTTTTGATGCAGGTGGTGCATCCGCGGCAGCGTTTGTACTCCAATATGACGGAATGCTTCATCATAGGGCGGTACACCTCCATTGGTTTTCGATTCAGCCGGATGGGCGCGGCGCACAGCGGCCCGCGTCCGTCGGATCAGATCCTGATTTTCATGGTCACGGTGGTGCCCACTCCGACGGTGGTGTCGATGCGCATCTCGTCGGAGTAGCGCTTCATATTGGGCAGGCCCATGCCCGCCCCGAAGCCCAGATCCCGGGCCACATCGCCCGCGGTGGTAAAGCCCTCCTCCATGGCCTGGTTCACGTCGGGAATGCCGGGGCCGTGGTCGATGAGGCGCAGCGTGATGGCGTCCATCCCCACGTCCACCTCCACCCGGCCGCCGTCGGCGTGGATGACCATGTTGATCTCGCCCTCATACATGCAGATGGAGGCTCGTCGGATGGCCTCGGCCGGCAGTCCCAGCTTTTTCAGCGTCATCTTCATTTTGCTGGAGGCCTCTCCGGCCTGGATCAGGTCTCCGCCGTCCACCTGATACGTCAGTTTGATCTCTCCCATGGCCCCTACTCCCCCGCCAAGCCCGTCGTATACAGCAGTCCGCAGGCGATGAACATGGGCTTTTCCGAGGTCATCACCACGATGTCGCGCTCCCGCGCCATCTCCAAAATGGTCTCGTCAGGCACCTTGCCCCGTACAAAGACAATGCACTTCATATCCATCATCTCGGCGGTGCGCACCACCTGGGGGTTGACCATGCCCGTGAGCAGCAGGGCCTGATCCTTCACATAGGCCAGCACGTCGCTCATAAAGTCGCTGGCACAGGCGGCATGGGCCTCCCAGTCCAGATTCTCCTCGCCGCAGAGCACTTTCGCATCCAAAATCCTTCTGATTTCCCTCAGATACATAGATGTTCCCCCTTGGCGGAGCCGGGACCGGTCCGGTCTCGCCGGGTCTCCGCATGATACCAGTGATACTTCGCTACATATTTTAGCACAGCCTAAGAGAAATGGGAATGTCTTTTTTGTGCTACCCGCCAAACTTTCACAAAGAACGACTTCGGCCGCCCGCCGTTTTTGTCTTACCCTCTCATTGACGGGTCCCCCTTCCTTCTATATAATTAAATTTAACACAGTAAAGCGTTTGATGCTTTGCTGAATTTGCAAGGAGGCTAGCCAACTATGGGAAACGATCGAGTGTACAACTTCTCCGCAGGCCCGTCCATGCTTCCCCTGGAAGTGCTCGAAAGAGCGGGGGCCGAAATCACCAACTATCAGGGTTCCGGCATGTCAGTCATGGAGATGAGTCACCGATCTAAGGTGTTTCAGAAGATCTTTGACGACACCCAGGCCAAGTTCCGCCAGCTCTTCTGCGTGCCGGAGGGGTACAAGATCCTCTTCCTCCAGGGCGGCGCGTCCAGCCAGTTCTCCGCGGCTCCCCTGAACCTGATCGGCCGGACCGGAAAGGCCGACTACGCCGTCACCGGCAACTTCTCCAACATCGCCTATAAGGAGGCCAAAAAGTACGGCGCCATCCGTCTGGCCGCCTCCTCCGAGGACCGCAACCACACCTATATCCCCACCCAGGACCAGCTCCAGTTGGACCCCGAGGCGTCCTATTTCTACTACTGCGCCAACAACACCATCTACGGCACCGAGTGGCAGTACGTCCCCGACACCGGGTCCGTCCCCATTGTATGCGACATGTCCTCGGACATTCTCTCCCGCCCGGTGGATGTAAGCAAATACGGCGTCATCTTCGCCGGCGCGCAGAAGAACATGGCCCCCGCCGGCCTGACGGTGGTCATCATTCGGGAGGATCTGGCCGGCCACGAGTTGCCCTACACCCCCCTGATGATGAACTACAAGACCATGATCGACAAGGACTCCATGTATAACACGCCCCCCTGCTGGTGCATCTACATGCTGGGCCTGGTGCTGGACTGGCTGGAGGCCCAGGGTGGCGTGCCCGGCATGGAGGCCATCAAGCACAAGAAGGCCCAGATGCTCTACGACGTGCTGGACCGCTCCAAGCTCTTCACCTGCGCCGCCGAGGCCGGCTCCCGCTCCGACATGAACGTGACCTTCCGCTCGGTGAGCGAGGAGCTCAACGACAAGTTCGTCCAGGAGGCCGCCGCCGCCGGCTTCACCAACCTGAAGGGCCACCGCAACGTGGGCGGCATGCGCGCGAGCATCTACAACGCCATGCCCACCGAGGGCATTGAGAAGCTCTGCGACTTCATCCAGGACTTTGACAAAAAGAATTAAATCGGGCCGCCGGGAGGCGGTCCCGTTCCGATGAAATGGGAGGTAACGAGAGATGTTTCGCATCAAAACCCTCAATAAAATTTCCCCGGCCGGCCTGTCCGTGCTGGATAAAAGCCGTTTCACCGTCTCCGACGACGCGGAAAACGAGGACGGCATTCTGGTCCGCTCCGCGGACATGCAGGACTACCCCTTTCCCGAGAATCTGCGCGCCATCGCCCGGGCGGGCGCCGGCACCAACAACATCCCCATCGCCCGCTGCTCCGAGGCGGGTATCGTGGTGTTCAACACCCCCGGCGCCAACGCCAACGCGGTGAAGGAGCTGACGGTGTGTGCCCTGCTGCTGGCCTCCCGCGACGTGGTGGGCGGCGCCGACTGGGTGAAGCTCCAGGCGGGCTCCGGGGCCGACGTGGCCGCCGCCGTGGAGAAGGGCAAGAGCCAGTTCGTGGGCCCCGAGCTCATGGGGAAGACCCTGGGCGTCATCGGCCTGGGCGCCATCGGCGTACAGGTGGCCAACATCGCCACCAAGCTTGGCATGACCGTGTACGGCTACGACCCCTTCCTGTCGGTGGACGCGGCGCTGTCCCTGTCCCGGTTCGTCCACCGGGCCATGGACCTGGAGACCATTTACAAAAACTGCGACTACATCACCCTTCACGTGCCCCAGACCCCCGAGACCCGCGGCATGATCAACACCGACGCCATCAACATGATGAAGGGCCATGTGCGCATCCTCAACCTGGCCCGGGGCGGTCTGGTCAACGACGACGACATGCTGGCGGCTCTGGAGACCGGCCGGGTGGCGGCCTACGTCACCGACTTCCCCAACAACAAGATCGTCCAGGGCAAGCGGGTGGTGGCCATTCCCCACCTGGGCGCCTCCTCCCCCGAGAGCGAGGAGAATTGCGCCGTCATGGCGGCCCAGGAGTTGAAGGACTATCTGGAGAACGGCAACATCCGCAACGCGGTGAACCTGCCCAACCTGGTCCAGGACTGGAGCGGCGAGACCCGGCTGTGCATCATCCACCGCAACGTGCCCAACATGCTGGCCTCCGTCACCACGGTCCTCTCCCGGGAGCATGTGAACGTGGAGAATATGACCAACAAATCCCGTGGAGAATACGCCTATACCATCGTGGACGTGAGCGCCCGGGTGGGCGACGCGGTGGCCAACGAGCTTCGGGCCATCGACGGCATCCTGCGGGTCCGCGTTCTGAATCACTGATGGAAAAAGGAGGCGCTTCCATGACCATCCATGAGACCGCCTGGATCGCCCCGGGCGCCCACGTCTCCGGCGATGTGACCATCGGCCCCGGCTGCGGCGTGTGGTACAACGCGGTTATCCGGGGGGATGAGTGCCCCATCTCCATCGGGGCGCGCAGCAACCTTCAGGACTGCGGCGTCATCCACGGCTCGGCGGGCTGCACCGTGGCCATCGGGGACGACGTGAGCATCGGCCACGGGGCCATTGTTCACGGCTGCACCGTGGAGGACGGCGCCATGATCGGTATGGGGGCCGTGGTCCTCAACGGGGCCCGGGTGGGCAAAGGGGCTCTGGTGGCCGCCGGGGCCCTGGTGCCCGAGGGCATGGAGATTCCGGCCGGCATGGTGGCCATGGGCAACCCGGCCAAGGTCCGCCGCCCTCTGCGAGACGCGGAGCGGGCGTACCTGCTCCACGCCGCCGCAGAGTATGCGGCCCTGGCCCAGAACAACCGCAGCAAAGACTAGGATGAGGCGCGGACGAATGTCCGCGCCTCCTCCTTTACAGCTCTTTTTTTCCGTAAATCTGCAGGGAAACAGCGTAGGATACCGTCAGGGCGGCCGCCGCCGCAACCGGCATCAGCAACGCCGCCGCCCCGGTCAGCCACGCGATGCCGGTCTCGGTGGCGGAGATCACCCCCATCAGGATCACCACACCCGCCGTGCCGACCCCCATGGCGATCATGAAAAAGATGCGGCTCTTCTGCGTCCCGAACCGAAAGATGAGGGGCAGCAGGATGGCGTTCAGGATGCCGCCCGCGCAGACGGTGATCATAGCCGACTCCAGACCCTCTCCCAGCGTACCGTCGCCGTGGATGCCAAAGGCGTACATACTCGCCTGAATGCCCGCGCACAGGGCCAGCCCGACCGCCAGCAACAGCACAGTGAAAAGGTATTTGGCCCCCACCACGCCTCGCCGTCCGGCGGGAGTCGCGGCTGCCAGCTTTTCCCACCCCGACTGCTCGTCGTAGGCGAAGGTGTTGATGGGCAGCATGATGAGCATCATCACCGCCAGGAACGATAGGAAGGAGACCCCGTCGTATACCCTCATCATGGACAGGAACGCAAACCCGCCGAACATGAACAGGTAGCTGCGCCCCATGCTCTTGACAACGTAGAAATCCTTCCGGACCAATCCGCTCATGCCTCATCCCCCCTTACCGTAAACAGCATGATGTCCTCCAATGTCACCGGGTCCACCGTCAGGCCGGGATACCGGCGGACAAAGGTCCTCCGGTCCTTCACCAGCGCCTCGCAGCCGAACTGGCCCCGGCGGACGCCGGCCAGGCAGGCCGGGTCCACCCGCTCCAGGTCGCCGCGGCCGCACACCAGCCGCCCATAGGCCTCCAGCAGCTCGTCCTTGGCCCCCTGGACCGCCACCCGCCCCTTGTGGAGGTAGGTGATGTAGTCCGCCGCCTTCTCCAGGTCGCTGGTGATGTGGCTGGAAATCAGAACGGCGTGGTCCTCCTCCTGGATAAAATCCAGGAATTCGTCCAGAATCTCGTTGCGCACCACCGGGTCCAGTCCTCCGGTGGCCTCGTCCAGCAGGAGCAGCTTGGGCCGGTGGCTCAGGGCGACGGCGATGCCCAGCTTCATTTTCATCCCCCGGGAGAATTCCTTGATCTTCTTGTCCCTAGGCAGGCCGAATTTGGCCAGATAGTGCTCGTACAGCGCCGGGTCCCAGGCCGCGTAGAGCCCGGCGAAGATCTTCCCCACCTGCGGGGCCCGGAGCACCTCGTGAAAGCTGCTCTCATCCAGCACCACGCCGATGTCCTCCTTGGCCTCCTCCGGAGCCCTGCCCAGCAGGGAGATCTCCCCGCCGTCGGGCCGCACCAGCCCCAGCAGGCACCGGATAACGGTGGATTTGCCCGCGCCGTTCTCGCCGATCAGGCCCAGGATGGTGCCGCCCGGCACCGTCAGGTCCACATGATCCAGCCGAAAGTCTCCGTAGTCCTTACACAGGCCCCTTACTTCAATGGCATTGTTCATGGTCACTCGTCTCCATATAGAATCGTCAATGTCTGTTCCAGCTCCTCCAGGGTGACGCCCCCGCCCTTGGCCAGATCCACCGCCTGGGACAGGTGCTCCTCCACCCTGCGCAGGGTCTCCTCCCGGACCAGCTCCAGGTCCCGGGCGGCCACAAAGCAGCCCTTGCCGGGAACGGTGGTGAGAAAGCCCTCCCGCTCCAGCTCCTCGTAGGCCCGCTTGGTGGTGATGACGGAAATGCGCAGGTCCTTGGCCAGCAGCCGCATCGAGGGAAGGGCCTCCCCCTCGCGCAGATCTCCCCGCAGAATGAGGCCCTTCATCTGCCGGGTGATCTGTTCGTAAATGGGCACGCCGCCGGAATTGCTGATAATGATGTCCATGTTCCACCTCGAGATGTGTTACTGTATATATCCAGCATGTACAGTATAAACGCAATGCCGCCCCTTGTCAATAGGGGCGGCATTTTTTGAGGCTGGTATCTTGGTCACCTGGTCTCCCGTTCCTCCAAAAACTCAACCAGCTTGGTCACCACCTGGCGGTCCGCGCCGGTCAGCACCCGGAGCTTGGCGATGAGGTCCTGCTCCTCCCGGGACAATGTGATGGGAACGTAGGGGTTTGGTGTTCTTCCCAGCAAATAATCTGTCGTTGTCTTTAAGTATTCCGCCACCTGTACCAGTGTTTTATGCGGCATTTCTCTTTTTTCATTCAGGTAGTTGCTGACGCTGCTCTCCGCAAGGTGCAGATAGTCTGCAAGCCCTTTCTGCTTGATGTCTCTGTCCGTCAGTAGTTCTTTCGCTTTCATACCAGCGCCCATCATTTCTCACCTCAACGCCAGTATGTGCAAAGCAAAAATAAAAATTATATTTATAGTCAATTTGAATACAAAAATAATTTTTATATTGATTTATTTTCAAATTGAAATATAATATATAGAGGGGAGTTCTCCCCACACATCCCCTGTGCCCACAAACGGGGGATAAAGAAACCGGGCCCCGCCGATATGGCGGGGCCCGGTCTTTGTATCGCTTTTTACTTGTGGTCCACGGAGCTCATATACTGGATGAGGTCCACGACCTTGTTGGAGTAACCCCACTCGTTGTCATACCAAGACACAACCTTCACGAAGGTGTCGGTCAAAGCGATGCCGGCCTTGGCGTCGAAGATGGAGGTGCGGGGATCGCTGATAAAGTCGGAGGACACCACATCCTCGTCGGTGTAGCCCAGCACGCCCTTCAGCTCGCCCTCGGAGGCGGCCTTCATGGCGGCGCAGATCTCGTCGTACTTGGCGGGCTTGGCCAGGTTGACGGTCAGGTCCACCACGGACACATCCAGGGTGGGCACACGCATGGACATGCCGGTCAGCTTCCCGTTCAGGGAGGGGATGACCTTGCCCACGGCCTTGGCCGCGCCGGTGGAGGAGGGGATGATGTTGTAGGTGGCCGCGCGGCCGCCGCGCCAGTCCTTCTTGGAGGGGCCGTCCACGGTCTTCTGGGTGGCGGTGACCGAGTGGACGGTGGTCATCAGGCCGTCGGTGATGCCGAACTTGTCGTGCAGGACCTTGGCGATGGGGGCCAGGCAGTTGGTGGTGCAGGAGGCATTGGACACAAAGTTCATGCTGGAATCATAGGTTGTATTGTTGACGCCCATGACAAACATGGGGGTGTCGTCCTTGGAGGGGGCGCTCATGATGACCTTTTTGGCGCCGGCATCCAGGTGACCCTGGGCCTTCTCCTTGGTCAGGAACAGGCCGGTGGACTCCACCACATACTCGGCCCCGATCTCGCCCCAGGGAATCTCGGCGGGGCTCATCTTGGCGTAGACCATGACCTTGTGGCCGTTGACGGTGATGCTGCTGTCGTCATAGCTGATCTCGCCGTTGAATCTGCCGTGGATGGTATCATACCGCAGCATATAGGCCATGTAGTCAGGGGTCATGCCGGGGTCGTTGATGCCCACAAATTCTACGTCGGGCCGCTCCAGGCCGGCGCGGAATACCAGACGACCGATTCTGCCGAAGCCGTTGATGCCGATTTTAATGCTCATAGCTGCAATCTCTCCTTTTCGAAGTCAAAAATAGTTTCATCTCTGACGGGAGCCATTATACATCATATTTTCGATTTTGCCAAGAGGGTTTTTCAATGAAATTTAGTTTACTTTCGATTGTAAGGTGCGCCCGGTGCAGATATTTCGACCAAATTCGACTTTTTCTCTTGTAGCGCCCCCCAAGATTTGGTACACTGAAGATAATTGTTTTCTTCGTTTCCTGCGCATGCTACTTCCATGACCCTTTAAGGAGGTCTTGTCTTGTCGCCCGTTGCCTTCGAAGTGGCGCAGTTGTTTGACGGCTTTCCCGAGCCGGTGCTGATCCTTCGGGAACGTGAGGTCCGCTACCGGAACCCGGCGGCGGAGCGGCTGTTTCCTGCTCTCCGGGACCGCGCCACGCTCCCGGAGGACCTCTCCGCCCTCCTCCCCGAGTGTGAAGCTCCCGCTGTGGTAACGGCCCGCATCGGCGGCGGCAACTACCGGCTGAGCGTCCAGAACACGTCTCTGGGCGCACTGGTCATCCTGCGCTCCGCCCCGGCGGCGGCCGCCGCCTCGTCCGAGCGGCTGTCCCGCTACCTGCGGCAGCAGACCGCCGGCCTGGCCGCCGCCCTCCAGCGGCTGGGCGCCGACCCGGAGGGGCTGGATCCCGCCCGGCAGGTCCGCTATCTCTCCATCGCCAACCAGGGGCTCTACCGCCTTCTGCGGCTGGCCGACCACCTGGACTTTCTGGAGCGGGACGACGCCTCTCTTTACCGCCCCGCCCCCATGGACCTGGCCGGGCTGTGCCGGGAACTGGGGCGCGAGATCTCCGGCGTGACGGCGGCCGCCGGGTACGGCTTTGCGTATGAATCCGAGCTGGCCAGTCTGCTGACGCTGGGGGACCCCTCGCTGCTGCGCCGGATGCTGCTGGCCCTGCTCTCCAACGCCATGAAGGCCGCAGGCCCCGGCGGGAAGCTGGGCCTCCGGCTGGCCAGGTCCGGTCAGCGGGCCGTCCTCACCGTGTGGGACGGAGGAAACGGCCTTGCCGAGGGAGACCTGTCCCTGCTGTTCGGGGGAGAGCCCGACGGCGGCCGGGCCGGGACCGGGCTGGGCACGGGTCTGGAATCGGTACGGCGTATCGCCGCGCTCCACGGCGGCAGCGTCATGGTAGCGAGCCGGGAGGGCGACGGCCTGCGGGTCGTGGTCTCCCTGCCCATTCGTGACACCGCCGGGATGTTCCTGCGCGCGCCGGCGGCCTCTTACGACCCCTCCGGAGGCTTTTCACCCCTGTTGCTGGAGCTCTCGGATGTGCTTCCCGCCGAGCTCTACCGTCCGGAGGACGTGGAGTAGCCCCCCCTACAACCGCCAAAGAGGCGGGCAGCAGATGCTGCCCGCCTCTTTTTCATCGAATCAGGTTGAGATATACCCGCTTCTCCCGGGGCTCCACGGGGATCTGCGCCCGGCCAAGAGCCACCGCCTGGAGCAGCCAGGCCATGTTCTTGCCCAGGGCCCGGAGGTAGACCTGTCCCTCGGTATCCCGCTCCACATCGCCGGGCTTGAGGCCGTAGACCAGCGGCCAGTTGGTGGTGGAGGGAAGAAACATCTCGGCGCAGTTGAGGTACCGCTGGAGGCAGTCCAGCGTGGTGCGCCCGCCGGGCCGCCGGGCCACGGCCACCGCCGCGCCCACCTTGTACCGGAAGGCGCCGCCGCAGTTGTAGTCTCCAGCGAAGAACACCCGGTCCAAAAAGGACTTCATGGGGCCGGGCACGTCGCCGTAGTAGGTGGGGGCCCCCAGCAGGACTCCGTCCGCCGCCCGGATCTTCTCAATGGCGGCGTTGACGCCGTCTTCCGGCAGCACGCACCGGCTATCCTTGTTTCTGGCGCACTGGTTGCAGGCTGCGCAGCCGCGGATGGGCAGATGGCCCACCTGAACGATCTCAGCCGTAATCCCGGCGGCTTCCAGTTGCTCGGTGACGGCCCGCAGGGCGGCATAGGTGTTTCCCTTTTCGTGGGGGCTTCCGTTAAATGCGATGACATGCATGGCGGAGGTCTCCTTTCTGTCCGGGGCGCCGTTCATTCGATGACGCCGAAATCCTGGAAGGGCAGCAGCACGAACCGCGCCCGGCCCAGCACATACCGCACATCCACCGTACCTAAGCGGGGGTCCCGGCTGTCGGAGGACTTGTTGCGGTTGTCGCCCATGACAAAGATGGACCCCTCCGGCACCTCCACATGGGTGGCGTAATCCGGGGGCAGCTCGTACATGGCCTCGTTGATATAGTCCTCCTCCAGCGCCACCCCATCCACGGCGACGGTGCCGGCGGCATAGTCGATGTCCACGGTCTGCCCCCCCACGGCGATGACCCGCTTGACAATGGGCTGGGGCATAAAGGATTCTTTGGTCAACACCACGATGTCCCCCGGCTTGGGCTCGTAGCCGATGGATTGGAGCAGCAGCATATCCTTGTCGTGGAGGGTGGGCACCATGGAGGAGCCCTGCACCCCGATGACCCGGCCCACAAAGGTAAAGAGAAGGATGAGGCTGACCAAGGCCATGACCAGGGCCTGGAGCCAGAAGTACAGGTCCACCTTGAAGGCGTCGCCGCCGCTCAGGTTTTCCTCCCGGCCCTCAGGCAGCCGTTTTTGTTCTTCAGACATGGGTATCAACTCCCCGCGGAACACATTCATAATTGGGATACATTATACGGCATCCCGCGCCGGAATGCAAGGGAAGGCGCCCGTGGTCCGCGGTATTTCCACCTCAGCCCCGCCCCTCCCGCCACGCCGCCTCCCGGCCGTGGCAGGTAAACAGCAGCACCTGCCGCCCCCGGGCGTATTCCTCCAGGGTCTCCAGGGCCAGGGCCATGCGGCCGTCGTCAAAGTCGGCCAGGGCGTCGTCCAGCACCAGAGGAGCCGGATCGGCGGCCGGCAGGGCCAGGTCGCACACCGCCAGGCGCACCGCCAGGTAGAGCTGGTCCACGGTGCCCCGGGACAGGCTGAGGGCCCGGCGGGGCAGCACGTCCCCGGCGGGGCGGACGCTGGCCTCAAACTCCCGGTTGAGGGCGATGGAGGCATAGCGGCCCCCGGTGAGGGCGGCGAAGAGCTCCCCCGCCCGGCGGTTGAGCTCCGGGGAAAACCGGGCCTGGAGCTGGGCGTTGGCCTCGTCCAGGACCTCCAGGGCCAGGCTCAGGGCCCGGTATTCCCCCTGGCGGCGTTCCAGCTCCCGCTCCAGCCCGTCCCGGCCGGCCTCCAGCGCGTCCGGGTCCCCCAGGGCGGTCCGGCGGCCCTGGAGGGCGGCCAGCTCCCGCTCCAGGCGGGAGAGCTCTCCGTTCACCGCCGCCAGGGCGGCGGCGGTTTCGGCGGGGCTGTGGGCGGCGGGCGGAGGAGGAGGCGTCCCCTCCGCCGGGGCGGGGCCCTCGGGCATGGGAATGGAGGCCACCAGCTTCCGGGCCCCCTCCGCCTTCACCCGTGCGGTGGCGACGCGCTCGTCCAGGGACAGGGCACGGGACAGGGCGGCGGAGACGCCGAAAGGGTCGGTCACGGCGGGATGAAAGACGCCGGCAAAAACCAAGAGGGGCCAGCAAAGACCGCC
>ERZ781272.197-NODE-197-length-72063-cov-4.426828_pt1 | contig 72063 bp, 69 predicted proteins | sample MGYA00375850_ERZ781272 | MGnify/ENA primary metagenome ERZ781272 (study PRJEB29790, sample SAMN06051246) | human gut metagenome | host: Homo sapiens | place: USA: Cincinnati, Ohio | collected 2013-06-21 | study: EMG produced TPA metagenomics assembly of the Gut...
GCCATGATGCAGATGTCATCATGCTTGCAAATATGCCACTGGATGTATCAGTAGTAGAAAATTCAGATACTCTCAAATTTATTGATGTTGCATTTACAGGAGTGGAGCATATTCCTATGGATGCAGCGAAAAGAAAAGGGATTGCAGTAGGTAATGCCTCAGGCTATGCTACTCAAGCTGTTGCAGAACTTTGCATCAGTTTTATGATCGAACTTTTAAGAAATGCGAAACAAACAGAAGAAAGCTGCCGTAATGGTGGTACAAAAGCAGGTCTGGTCGGCAATTTACTGTATGGAAAGACGGTGGGAATTGTTGGAGCAGGAGCTATTGGAAAGAAAGTAGCAGCACTCTGTAAAGCATTTGGGTGCAAGGTGATTGCATACAACAGAAGCAAAGTGTCTGATTCTGCTATTGATGAACAGATGTCATTAGAGGAATTGCTAAAACAAGCTGATATTGTTTCACTGCATTGTCCTTTAACTGAGCAGACGAAAGGAATGATAGGAGAGGCGCAGCTTGCAATGATGAAGAAGTCAGGATTCCTTATTAATACCGCGAGAGGTGCTGTTGTTGATTCTATGGCTTTGGCAAGCGCATTGCAAGAAGGTGTGTGATTGCAGGTGCTGCCTGTGATGTATTTGAGAAGGAACCGCCGTTGGATAAAAATCATCCTTTGCTGCATAGCCCCAATATAATTGTAACCCCACATATTGCGCTTGCTTCTGTGGAGTCAATGGAACAAAGGGCAGAAATTATGTTTCAAATTTTGTACTCCTGGCTTGAAGGAAAACAGATCAATCCCGTTCGATTAAAGAAAGACTATAGCGGAGAGGATAATCATAGAAAACAGCACCTCTTTATAACAAGTTTGATTATGTTATAAAGAAGTGCTGTTTCTTATTAGCTTATGCGCTGTGCATAGTTATGCGGATTTTGCAGATGCTATTTTACATCTGTCCCATGCCGCTCTGGCTTCCGGAAGACATCTGTCTTTCCTGTGCCTCGATCATTTTCTTAACCATATAGCCGCCTACGCTTCCGTTCTGTTTGGAAGTCAGGTTTCCGTTGTATCCGTCTGTAAGCGGTACACCGAGTTCGTTTGCTACCTCAAATTTGAAACGGTCTAATGCACCCTTTGCTTCCGGTACAACTGCTCTGTTAGAAGAAGTATTGTTTGACATGATTCATTTCCTCCTTGGTTGTTTTTGTTATTTGGTGTTACAATCCTAGTATGTCAAATTATAAAAATAATACACTGGCATTTGTTGCAACAAATGGAAAGAGCTGACAAATTATTAACTTTCTATGAAGTTTGTATATTTTGCAAGATTTAATTGCACTTTTTTTAGCAAGTTGTTATAATATGTACAATGTTATGATTATGTAACAAAAAATAATGTATTGGTGAAAATGGAGAGGTGAACCATGAATTTAGGTATTATCGCACACAACAGTAAAAAAGTTCTCATCGAAGATTTTTGTATCGCCTATAAGAATATTCTCGCCAAGCATGAGGTCTATGCTACGGGGACTACCGGAAGAAGAATCGAAGAGGCAACCAGTTTGCATGTACACAAATTTTTAGCCGGCAGCATTGGTGGGGACAAGCAGTTTATGGAAATGGTGGAACGTCAGGATTTGGATATGGTAATTTTATTTTATAATCCCGTTATGATTGATCCGAAGGAACCGGATATTACGGCAATCGTAAAGCGCTGCGATCAGTATAATATTCCGGTAGCAACAAATATCGCTACAGCGGAGCTGTTAATTCTCGGTCTTGCACGCGGCGATCTGGATTGGAGACTGAATTTAAAATGAGAGTAATAGCAGGAAAGGCAAGGCGCCTTCAGCTTAAAACCGTCCCTGGTATGGATACTAGACCTACTACGGATCGTATCAAAGAGACGTTATTTAATATATTACAGCCGGAGCTTCCGGACTGCCGTTTTTTGGATTTATTCAGCGGAAGCGGGGCAATCGGCATCGAAGCATTGAGCCGTGGAGCAGAGGCGGCTGTATTTGTGGAAAAAAATCCCAAAGCATGTGCCTGCATCAGGGAAAATCTTTCATTTACAAAACTTCAGGAACATGGTAAACTGCTGAACATGGATGCTTTGCAGGCACTGCGTTTTCTGGAAGGAAAAGGTGTATATGACTGCATTTTTATGGACCCTCCATATGAAAAGGGTCTGGAGGCGCAGGTTTTGGAGTATTTGTCCGGCAGCAGTCTTGTGGATGAAAACACGCTGTTGATTGTTGAGGCAGATTTAAAAACAGATTTCGCTTATGTGGAATCCATGGGCTATCAGATTCTGCGCTCTAAAGAATATAAAACGAACAAGCATGTCTTTTTAAAACCAGGAAGATATGAGAGAAAGTAGGAAAAGTACATGGTAGTAGCAGTGTATCCCGGAAGCTTTGATCCGGCAACTTATGGACATCTGGATGTCATTCAGCGTGCAAGTGTTTCTTTCGATACGGTAATTGTCGGTGTTTTGCACAATTCTGCAAAAAGTCCGTTGTTTTCTGTGGAAGAACGTGTTAATATATTAGAAAAGGCGACAAAAAATATCCCTAATGTTATTGTAAAGCCATTCGATGGGCTTTCCGTCAATTTTGCGAGAGAGAACCAAGCGCAGGTAATTATTCGAGGGCTGCGCGCAGTGACAGATTTCGAATACGAGCTGCAGATGGCGCAGACGAACCGTGTGCTGGCATCGGATGTTGACACCGTGTTTTTGACGACAAGTCTGGAGTATGCATATTTAAGTTCTACAATTATGAAAGAAGTCGCACGTTTCGGCGGGGATATATCAAAATTCGCACCGCCGGAAATTGTCAAAGCAGTGGAAGCTAAGATGTACGAAAAATAGAGAGGAATAAGGAGAGTATACTATGAGCAGCAGAATCGAACAAATTATTGAAGAAATTGAGGAGTACGTGGATAGCTGTAAATATCAGCCGTTGTCTACTACCAAGATTGTAGTGAATAAAGAAGAGATTGAAGAGCTTTTGCGCGAACTCCGTTTAAAAACGCCGGATGAGATCAAACGTTATCAGAAGATTATCAGCAACAAGGATGCGATTCTGGAGGATGCCCAGGTAAAAGCAGATGGCCTGATTGCTGATGCCCAGGCAAAAGCACAGGAGCTTGTAACACAGCATGAGATTATGCAGAAAGCCTATGCCCAGGCAAATGAAACGATCAATGCTGCCAATAAACAGGCCCAGGAAATTCTGGATTCCGCAACCCAGGATGCGAACAGCATCCGTTTAAGCGCGATCACCTATACGGATGATATGATGGCGAACATCGGCTCTGTACTGAACCAGACACTGGAAGATGCAGGCGGCAAATACAAAGGCTTTATTGAGGCTTTGCAGAGCTGTCTGGAAGTTGTCAATCATAACCGTCAGGAGCTTGCTCCACAGACCGCACAGGCTGCAGCCATGTCTACCTCTTATCAGGATGATGCGGATGAGGGAGATGACGCACTGTTAGACGACTTAGGTGAAAATTAATATAATAATACAAAAACAGCGATTGCGGTTAGAGCGGCATTCAGGCATTTCGCAGCTATATAAGGCATCAGAGAGAGACGTCTGTCCAGAATGCTTCTTGTCTGTGCCATAATGCAGATTCCGCCGAAGGCAGCCATGGGAATTGAGAGGAGCTGCCTGACAGGATAAGCAAGACCGGAAGCTGCAAGCTGATGAAGTCCTGTTGTGATTTCCAGCACCCCCAACAGCAGATATCTTGAAAGCGGTGCAGCCTTCCAGTAATGACTGATGCAGGCAGATAAGAGGGAAAACAGAAGAATATATCCGCCCAGCCGTGTAATTGTTTCAAATCCGTTCATAATAGAGGCGTCTAAGACAGTTCCAATTGAACTGGTTATGGACGTCTCTTTTTTTTGAGGAATTTCGTGGCTTTCTTTGCAGGTATGATTTCTGTATACAACAAAGCGAAAGAAAAGCATACAGAGGATATCGGATGCTATGAGAATTCCGAGAATTTTTGCGATCGGCGTTCTTTCTTCCAGGCAGATATGCACAAGATAGGTGGTCAAAAAGGCCGGGCTTGCATTGTTGCTGAAGGTCAGAAGGTATTCGGCCTCACGCTTGCTGATCTTTCCGTATTGGTAGAGATCCGAGGCAATTTTGGCGCCCATGGGATAACCGCAGAGCATGCCGAGTGCAAAGGCATATGCACCGGAACAGGAAAGTCCCATGCCTTTGTTCCAGAAAATGCGGAATGGAGAAAATATTTTTTCAATTCCGTCTGTATGGATGAGAAAACCGGTTAAAATAAGAAAGGGAAGCAGAGTGGGGAGCAAGGTATTCAGCCACAGTGTCATTCCTTCCCTGGAGGCCCTGAGAGCCTCCTGCGGATAACATAAAAGAAAAAGAAGTAGCAGGAGAATTCCTGCAGCAGCTAATTTACGTTTCATAAGCGTCCATGTTTTTTTGTTTAATCATATGGCGTAGGATGAAAAGATATGAAGGTAAAAAATGGAGGTGTACCAAATGAGAGTTTTGGAAAACTGTGAACCGAAAAGAGTCTTTTATTACTTTGAGGAAATCTGTAAAATCCCCCATGGGTCCGGTAATACAAAGGAAATCAGCGATTATCTTGTGCAGTTTGCAAAGGATCATCATCTGGATTATGTGCAGGATGAGATGAACAATGTTGTGATCTATAAGCCTGCATACGAGGGATATGAGGCTGCCCCGACAGTCATCATTCAGGGACATATGGATATGGTTTGCGAAAAACGCCCGGATGTAGCGCATGATTTTACAAAGGATGGCCTGAAGCTTTCTGTCGTAAACGGCTATGTTTCTGCAAACGGAACTACGCTCGGCGGGGATGATGGGATCGCAGTTGCATATGGGCTGGCGCTTCTTGAGAGCACGGATATTCCGCATCCGGCATTGGAAATGGTGATTACAGTTGACGAAGAAATCGGCTTATTGGGAGCAGCAGGCTTTGACTGCAGTGTTTTAAAGGGCAGAAGGCTGATCAATCTGGATTCTGAGGCGGAAGGAAGCCTCTGGATCAGTTGTGCGGGTGGTCTTTCCGGTATCAGCCGTATTCCGGTACAGCGTATGGAAGCAGAGGGCGAAAAGCTGGAAGTGAGGATCAGCGGCCTTATGGGCGGACATTCCGGTGCGGAGATTGATAAAAACCGTGCAAATGCAAACGTTCTTATGGGAAGGCTGTTGTACAGCCTCAAAAAGCAGACAGATTATGAAATTCGGGCTCTGGAGGGCGGACAGAAGGACAATGCCATTACAAGAGAGGCTGCCGCAGAGCTTCTGGTTTCCGCGGATGATGTAGATGCAGCGAAGGCATTTGCAGCAGATATCCAGAAAAAGCTTCGGGAAGAATATGCGGGAAGTGATGAAAACATCACTGTAACAATAACAGAAAAAGGCCATGCAAAAGAGCCTGTGCTTCATCCCACCAGCCGCGAAAAGGTTCTGTTTTATCTGGTAAATGTTCCGTTCGGTATCCTAAAAATGAGCGGAACCATTGAAGGATTGGTTGAAACCTCCACCAATATCGGTATTTTGAAGCTTGGTGAGGATGAGTTCTACGCAAGCTCCGGTGTCCGCAGTTCTGTGGAAGCAGCCAGGGATGCGCTTTCTGACAAAATAGAATATCTGACGGAATTCCTTGGCGGCGAATATGAAATCCAGGGCGCTTATCCTGCATGGGAATATCGGAAAAGATCTGCTCTCCGAGACAAAATGGTAGCGGTTTATGAAGAAGTTTATGGTGAAAAACCGAATGTTGTGGCGATTCATGCCGGTTTGGAATGCGGTCTCTTCTACAAAAAAATAGAAGGGCTTGACTGCGTGTCTCTCGGACCGAATATGAAGGATATTCATACCTCAGAGGAGCTTTTGGATATCGCTTCCACAGAGCGCGTGTGGAAATATCTGGTAAAGGTTATGGAAAACCTGAAGGATTGAGAAAATCTGTTTAAGTGCAACCCCGGCTGTTTTTGGCCGGGGCATTTTTGGTTTCAAATATTTTGGTTCTGGTATGCGGGTGCCTTACATATATTATATAGGATATGGGGAGGTGGGGCATGCGTTCCAAATGGAAAAGAATTCTGCTGGTCTGGCTGTTTCTGTTGATTTTTGTTCCTGCTCTGCTTCTGGTGTTAAAGGAAAGAAGCCGGGCATCCTGCCTGAAGCCCGACACCTGTCTGAGCGGAGAATTCCGCAGACAGGAGCTGCATCCGGAGGTATATGACAGGATTTGTAAGCTTGCAGGAGATAGCGGAAAGTTTGGCGAGATTCTGACTGCAAGCATGCTGAATGGCGGCTTCGCTCCCAGGGAGGTTTCTTCGGACAGTGAACCATATCTGAAATACAAGCCGGAGGAATTTTATCAGCTTCAAAGCTGCTATGAGGCAATTTGGGCAGATATTGCCTGCTTTCCGATACCAAGTGATGAAATAACCTATGAGGATAGCTGGCTTTCCAAACGGAGCTACGGAGGAGAACGGTTCCATGAGGGAACGGATTTGTTTGGAAGGGTAGAGGCGCCGGGATATTATCCCGTCATCAGTATGACAGATGGCGTTGTGGAGCAGAAGGGCTGGCTGCCTTTGGGCGGTTATCGTATTGGAATCCGTTCTGCACATAACGGCTATTTTTATTATGCACATTTATCGGAATATGAAAAAGAATTTAAGACAGGGGATACAGTGATGGCTGGTGATATCCTTGGGTATATGGGGAATACCGGCTATGGGGAGGAGGGAACGGTTGGACAGTTTCCGGTGCACCTGCACCTCGGAATTTACATCCAAACGCCTTTTCAGGAGGAACTGAGCGTAAACCCTTATTGGGTTTTGCGGGCTATGGAGAAAAAAATAAGAAAGTATACATATTGATGAGAAATTTTTAAAAATATATGTTATAATGAATGGCAAGTGATTTAAGGAGCGATTGTAATGGAAATACAGTTATGGAGAAGTATCTTATGCCCCTATGAATTGGCAGTACGGGAACTGACTGTCAAGTTTGAACATATTATAGATGAACATAAACAGAATGATTTATATTCTCCCATCGAACAGGTAAGCGGCCGGGTAAAAAGTGTTGCCAGTATTCTGGAAAAAATGCAGCGCAAGCATATCCCTATGGAACGCATGGAGGAAGAGGTAGAGGATATTGCCGGAATCCGCATTATCTGCCAGTTTGAGGAGGATATCGAAACCGTAGCTTCCATGATTCAGAAACGTATGGATATGCAGGTGAAAAGCGAAAAAAATTACCTGAAGCATATGAAGCAGAGCGGTTACAGAAGCTATCATCTGATCATTTATTATACGGTAGAGACACTGCAGGGCCCAAAGAAGCTGCAGGCAGAAATACAGATTCGCACCATGGCAATGAACTTCTGGGCAACGATCGAGCATTCTCTCCAGTATAAATATAAAGGAGATATGCCGATGCATGTGACAGAACGGCTGAGCAAGGCTGCGGATGCGATCATTTCCCTTGACCATGAGATGTCTTCGGTGCGCAACGAGATTATGGATGCACAGAATTCGTCTCAGACACAGTCGAATTTGGTTCGTGATATCTTGAATAATATCGAAAACCTCTATAAGCTTTCCAATAAACGGGAGGTTATGAAGATACAGGATGAATTCCTGCGTGTTTTTAAAACAAAGGATCTGCAGCAATTAGAGCGCTTCCACAGGCAGCTTGATATCATTGCCGAAGGATACCGTGCGCAGGCGGTATATGAGCATTGACAGAGGATGATATGTTAAAAGGAAAAAAGGCAGTTATATTTGATTTGGATGGAACCCTGGTGGATTCTATGGGAATATGGGGGCAGATAGATATTGAGTATTTGGGCGCACACGGCTATGAGGTTCCCAAAGGACTTCAGAAAGAGATTGAGGGACTGAGCTTTACGGAGGTTGCTGTTTATTTTAAAGAACGGTTCCTTATTCCGGAATCCATTGAAGAAATCAAACGGACCTGGAAGGAAATGGCAGAGGATAAATATCGTTATGAAGTGCTGCTGAAGCCTGGAATTGAGAAGCTTCTGCCCTTTTTACGGAAAAGAGGAATTTCTATGGCGGTTGCATCCAGCAATGACCGGACACTGATCGAGACAGTCCTTAAAAGTCATAGAATCCTGGAATATTTTCAGTGTATCATCACTGCATGTGAGGTACAAAAGGGAAAGCCTGCGCCTGACGTTTATCTGGAAGCCGCGAGAAGGCTTCAGGTACAGCCGGGGGAATGCCTGGTATTTGAGGACATTATTCCGGGGATTCTATCCGGCAAAGCGGCAGGCATGACAACCTGTGCCGTGGAAGATACATACAGCATTTTGCAGAAAAAAGAAAAAACAAAAGCTGCTGATTATTATATTGTCTCTTATGAACAGGTAATGGAAGCAGCATATGAGGATTGATAAATGCAGGAATTTTTACCAGTAGCCAGAAAGGAAATGGAACAGCGGGGCTGGGAGCAGGTGGATTTTGTCTATCTTACCGGAGATGCTTATGTAGACCACCCTTCCTTTGGCACGGCCATTATCAGCCGCCTTTTGGAAAGCCGCGGCTACCGTGTGGGAATCATTCCGCAGCCAGACTGGCGGCGAAAAGAGAGTATCCAGGTGTTTGGGGAACCGCGCCTGGGTTTTCTTGTGACAGCGGGGAATATGGATTCCATGGTGAATCACTATACGGTCTCCAGAAAGCACAGGCAGAAGGATGCCTATTCTCCGGGAGGGGAAATGGGACTGCGCCCGGACATGCCCGTGATCGTTTACAGTAACCTGATCCGTCAGACCTATAAAAAAACGCCGGTCATTCTGGGAGGAATTGAAGCAAGCCTGCGGCGTCTGGCCCATTATGATTATTGGGAAAACCGGGTAAGGCACAGCGTACTTATAGATTCCGGTGCAGATTTGATTTCTTACGGTATGGGAGAGCGCTCGATTCTTGAGATCGCAGAAGCGCTCCGGAGCGGGATTCCCATAGAAGAAATTACCTATGTTCCGGGAACTGTCTATAAATGTAAGGATTTATCCCGTGTTTATGAGCCGATACTGCTTCCTTCCTATGAAGAAGTAAAAAACGATAAAACAGCATATGCGGAAAGCTTTGGAATTCAGTACAAAAATACCGATCCCTTTACTGCAAGGCCTATGGCAGAGTACTATGGAAGCAGAGGCTATCTTGTGCAGAATCCTCCGGCTGAGCCTTTGAGTCAGGAAGAAATGGATGATATCTATGATCTGCCCTATACGGGAACCTATCATCCCATGTATCAGCAAAAGGGCGGGATTCCCGCTCTGGAAGAGGTGAAATTCAGTCTGACGAGCAATCGGGGGTGCTTTGGAGGGTGCAGCTTTTGTGCGCTGACCTTCCATCAGGGCAGGATTCTGCAGACCCGAAGTCACGAATCCATTCTGCGGGAAGCGGTCAGGATGACGGAGGATAGCGGGTTTAAGGGATATATCCATGATGTGGGAGGACCGACGGCGGATTTTCGTCAGCCTTCCTGTCAGAAGCAGATGACAAAGGGCGTCTGCACCAATCGGCAGTGTCTGTTTCCGGCACCCTGCAAAAATCTCCAAGCAGACCATTCGGACTATGTGACACTGCTTCGGAAGCTTCGAAGACTTCCAAAGGTCAAAAAAGTATTCATTCGTTCCGGAGTGAGATTCGATTATGTCATGGCGGATAAAAGTCCTGTATTTTTGCAGGAGTTGGTGGAGCATCATATCAGCGGACAGCTTCGGGTGGCTCCGGAGCATGTATCTGATCAGGTTTTAAAATACATGGGAAAGCCGCCCCACCATGTGTATGAAGCGTTTCTTCAGGCATATGGCAGGGCAAATAAAAAGACAGGCAGGCAGCAGTTTGCAGTTCCGTATTTTATGTCCTCACATCCGGGCTGCACCATGAAGGAGGCTGTCAGGCTTGCGGAATATGTACGTGATCTTGGCTTTACGCCGGAACAGGTACAGGATTTTTATCCGACTCCGTCGACACTTTCGACCTGTATGTACTATACGGGAATCCATCCTTTGACAGGGGAAAAGGTTTATGTGCCGAAGGATCCTCACGAAAAAGCGATTCAGCGTGCCTTAATGCAGTATAAGAATCCGGCCAACCGCGCACTTGTCCTGGAAGGATTGAGAAGAGCAGGCCGCATGGACCTGGTGGGGTACGGACCGAAATGTCTGATACGTCCCATGAATGGACAAGCAGCACCAAATAAGAAAACACCTGCCTGGAAAAGTGAGCAGGCTGCGGGGAAGGCGCCTGCAAAAAAGAAAACAATTCGCAACGTGCACAAGAAAAAGTCTAAAAAATAAGGAGTCATCAATGAGCCGATCAACAAAGAAAAACAAAGCAGGGAAGGGCGATTATGGGTATTTTGCCGCGGAGAAGAAGCGCAGACTGCTGATCACAGCGGTGCTGTTTGCGGTACCTCTGGCAATTTTCTTTTCTGCGTGGATTTATCATGGTTCCCGTCTGACGGTATGGACAGTCGTCGCTGTAGTGGGCTGTCTGCCGGCGTGCAAATCCATGGTGGGTCTGATCATGATCCTGAGGTGCCGCCCCATGGATGAGAAGCTGTATCAGAAGATTCATGCGCATGCGGGAGCGCTTGTGATGTCCTACGAAATGTATATGACCTTCTATGAAAAAAGTGCCTTTATCGATGCCTTCGCTGTCTGCGGCAATCAGGTTGTCGGATACAGCAGTGATCCAAAGATCGATGCGGAGTTTATGGCACAGGAGGCGCAGAAGATTATCCGTAAAAACGGCTATAAGGTAACGGTTAAAATTCTGAAGGAGCTGCGGCCGTATTTGGAGCGTCTGGATTTCATGAACGGGCATAGAGAAGCTCTGGAAGAAGGAATTAAATTTACTCCGGATGAACGGTATCCGGACCTGTCCAGAAATGAACTGATCAAACACACGATTCTGGCAATCTGTTTATAGAGGAAAACCATGAAGCAGCTATTTATTGAAGATAATGAAGCAGGTCAGCGCTTTGACAAGTATCTCGGGAAGCTTCTGAAGGATGCGCCGAAAGGCTTCTGCTATAAGATGCTCCGCAAAAAGAACATTACCTTGAATGGCAGAAAGGCTTCCGGAAGCGAAAAGCTGGCAAAGGGAGATGAGGTAAAGCTTTTTCTCAGTGATGAAACCTACAAAAAATTCTGTGGAGACAAAAAGACAAAGCGGGCGGTATGCAGACTGGATATTGTCTATGAGGATGAGGATATCCTGCTTGTCAACAAGCCGGCAGGGATGCTTTCGCAGCCCTCCGATGGAAGGGATGCTTCCCTGGTGGAATATATCATCGGATATCTGCTTGAAAACGGAAGCATTACGGAAGAATCACTTAAGACCTTTAAACCGGGAGTATGCAATCGCCTGGACCGGAATACCAGCGGGCTGGTGGCGGCAGGAAAAAGCCTGAAAGGGCTGCAGGAATTATCCGGACTTTTTCATGACCGGATGATTCATAAGGACTACCTTTGTCTGGTGTCCGGCATCTTAAAGGAAGAAAAATATATCAAAGGATATTTGCATAAAAGCGAAAAATGTAATAAAGTAAAAATATATGCCAATGAGGTGCCTGGGGCGCTCCCCATTGAAACCCGTTATACACCCCTGGGCAATAACGGGCGTATGACGCTTCTGAAGGTGAGGCTGATCACCGGAAGGACGCATCAGATACGAGCGCATCTGGCAGGAATCGGGCATCCGGTTGCAGGAGATGGCAAGTACGGCAGGGAGCAGCAGAATAAAAGACTGCGGGAAAGATATCATCTGAAGCATCAGCTTCTTCATGCATATCAGCTTACCTTTCCGGTCATTGAAGGGAAACTGGAAAGACTGTCGGAAAAGATTTACAGAGCAGCAGTACCGGAACTTTTTTATCACATCATGAAAGAAGAACAGTTAGAGGAGTGTTATTATGAAAATTTGGGAAGAAATATGGGACTATGCAAAAATGATTATCTTCGTGGTAATTGTGGTATTAGTGGTGAATAATGTGGTTTTGATCAATGCAAAGATTCCTTCCGAATCTATGGAAAAAACAATTATGACCGGAGACAGAATTTTCGGCTTCCGTCTGTCTTACGGACTGAATATAGATCTGTTCGGCAAGCATATCTCCAAAAAAGTCAGAGACCCGGAACGCTTTGATATTATAATTTTTAAATATCCGGATGATGAAGAGCAGCTTTTTATCAAGCGATTGATCGGTCTTCCCGGTGAGACCGTGGAAATTAAAGACGGTAAGGTTTATATCAACGGTTCAGATACGCCTCTGGATGACAGCTTTGTTCCGGAAGTGCCGATAGGCAGCTACGGCCCCTATACCGTGCCGGAGGATTCCTATTTTATGCTGGGAGATAACCGGAACCGTTCCAGAGATTCCAGATTCTGGGACAATACATTTGTAACCTTTGATGAGATCGTTGGAAAAGCGGTCATCCGTTATTATCCGTTTGTGAAGCTGCTGAAATAAGAAAGGAAGCTTGGACTATGGCAACCTGGAACAGCAGAGGACTCCGGGGCTCTACTCTGGAGGAATTGGTGAACCGGACAAATGAACAGTACCGGGAAAAGGGGCTTGCACTGATTCAAAAGATTCCGACCCCTATTACGCCGGTGCGTATGGACAAGGAGAACCGCCATATTACGCTGGCTTATTTTGAGCAGCGCAGTACGGTCGATTATATTGGTGCCGTTCAGGGGATACCTGTCTGCTTCGACGCTAAGGAGTGCAGTACAGGTACCTTTCCCCTGCAGAACATTCATCCCCATCAGGTACAGTTTATGAAAGAGTTTGAGAAACAGGGCGGTATTGCTTTTTTTCTTTTATTTTTCAGTATGGAAGACCTGTTTTATTATCTTCCTATCCGGGAACTGCTTGTTTTTTGGGAACGAATGGTAAATGGAGGCAGAAAAAGCTTTCGCCGTGAAGAATTGCAGGATTCTTATTATCTGAAGAAAAGAAACGGTTTTTTGGTGCCGTATTTGGAAGGAATTCAAAAAGACCTGGAAAACCGGGATTGACATTTATTCTGATATCGACTATAATCTTTATTGTTTTATGTATTAGCATGGTAGCACACTAAAGTTCCCGACCATGCAGTGATGAGGAGGATATAAACATGCAGCGAATTTTTCATACGCCGGAAGGTGTACGGGATATTTATAATGGAGAATGCAGCCAGAAACGGAACCTGCAGAAGAAAATTCAGCAGGTTTTTTGCATGTATGGCTATGAAGATATAGAAACTCCGTCGTTTGAATATTTTGAGGTATTCAGCCGTGAGGTGGGAACGATTCCATCGGGAGATCTGTACAAATTTTTTGACAGAGAGGGAAATACCCTGGTTCTGCGGCCGGACTTCACACCGTCTGTTTCCAGAGCCTGTGCAACATACTTTTCCCCGGATAAAGAAATTGTGACACTCAGTTATACGGGAAATACCTTTATCAACAGCTCCAGTCTCCGCGGGAGGATGAAGGAGACTACGCAGATGGGCGTGGAGCGTATCGGAGATGAGTCAGCGGAGGCAGATGCCGAAATTCTGGCAATGACAGTGGAAGCGCTGCTGGCGGCAGGCCTAAAGGAATTTCAGGTCAGTGTGGGACAGGTGGATTATTTTAAATCTCTTCTCGCAGAGGCAGATATGGCTGGAGAGGCTGAGGAACGGCTGCGTTCCCTGATTTCCCAGAAAAATTATTTTGGTGTGGAGGATTTGGTCAGGGAACAGAAACTGGAGGATAAACTTGCCGCTGCATTTCAGGAGCTTCCGCATTTGTTTGGTTCCTGTGAGATTCTGGATCATGCGGAGTCTCTGACTGATAATCCGCGTGCCCTGGAGTCGGTTGCACGTTTGAGAGAAATTTACGAAATTCTGAAGATTTACGGCTATGAAAAGTATATCAGCTTTGATTTTGGTATGCTCAGCAAGTACCAGTATTACACAGGAATCATTTTCCAGGCTTATACCTATGGCACCGGAGAACCGCTGGTCAAGGGCGGACGCTACAATGAGCTTTTGAAGCACTTCGGTAAGGATGCGGCTTCTATTGGATTTGCGATTGTAGTGGACAGTCTTCTTCTGGCACTTTCCAGGCAGAAAATGGAGCTGACCAAGGATGAGCCGGCAGAGGTTCTTACCTATTCCGGCGAAAACCGCACAGAAATGATCCAAAGAGCCCAAAAGCTCAGAAAAGAAGGAAAAAAGGTCGCTTTGCGTCCGGAAAGTGGGGCTTAAGGGAATGAGATATCTTACATTTGCGCTGACAAAAGGGCGCCTTGCAAATAAGACATTAGATATGTTTGAAAAAATTGGTATTACCTGTAAGGAAATGAAGGATAAAGATACCAGAAAGCTGATTTTTGTAAATGAAGAGCTGAAGCTGAAATTTTTCCTTGCCAAGGGTCCGGATGTGCCGACCTATGTAGAATACGGCGCCGCAGATATCGGAGTGGTCGGAAAAGATACGATTCTGGAGGAGGGAAGAAAGCTCTATGAGGTTATGGATCTGGGCTTCGGTGCATGCAGAATGTGTGTCTGCGGACCGGAAAGTGCCACAAAGGTGCTCAGGAACAATCAGCTTATCCGTGTAGCAACGAAATATCCCAATATTGCCAAGGATTATTTTTATAATAAGAAGCATAAGACGGTAGAGATCATTAAACTGAACGGCTCCATTGAGCTGGCACCGATCGTCGGTCTGTCCGAGGTAATTGTAGACATTGTGGAGACCGGCAGCACGCTCCGCGAAAATGGTCTGCGCGTACTGGAAGAGGTGTGTCCGCTGTCTGCCCGTATGGTGGTAAATCAGGTAAGCATGAAGATGGAGGATGAACGAATCCGCAAAATCATTCATGATCTGCGGAAAGTGCTGTAATAAAAATCATTTCATGAGAGAAGGGACTGAAAAGCATGCGTACAGTGACGCTGACAAAGGAAAGTACAAAGGATATTCTGGAAAATCTGCTGAAAAGAAGCCCGAACAATTACGGGAAATTTGAGTCAGCAGTTGCGGATATTCTTGCAAGGGTTAAAAGTGAGGGAGATGCTGCACTTTTTGCATATACCAGAGAATTTGACAAAGCAGAGATCACAAAAGATAGTATCCGTGTGACAGAGGAAGAGATACGGAAAGCCTATGAGCAGGTGGATCCTGCCCTTGTGGAGGTTATCCGCAGGGCTTTGGTAAATATCCGCAGCTTTCACGAAAAGCAGAGACAGAACAGTTGGTTTACCAGCGGGACGAACGGGACGATGCTAGGCCAGAAGATTACGCCTCTGGAAAGAGTGGGCGTGTATGTGCCGGGAGGGAAAGCGGTGTATCCTTCTTCTGTGCTGATGAATATTGTGCCGGCCAGGACAGCGGGGGTGGAACAGATCGTCATGACAACACCGCCGGGCAGAGATGGAAGGGTAAATCCCTCCACTTTGGTAGCAGCCAAAGAAGCCGGTGCAGACGAAATTTATAAGGCCGGCGGTGCGCAGGCAATCGGAGCCCTTGCCTACGGAACAGAAAGTATTCCGAAAGTAGACAAGATCGTAGGGCCGGGCAATATTTTTGTGGCACTCGCCAAGAAGGCTGTTTATGGATATGTGAGCATTGATTCCATTGCAGGTCCCAGTGAGATTCTGGTGCTGGCAGATGAAACTGCAAATCCAAGGTATGTTGCTGCGGATCTGCTTTCCCAGGCTGAGCATGATGAACTGGCTTCTGCTATTTTGATCACTACCAGCAAAGAACTGGCAGAGAAGGTAAACGCAGAGGTGAAGGGCTTCGTGGAGGTTCTGCCCAGAAAAGAAATTATTCAGAAGTCCCTGGATAATTTCGGTTATATTCTGCTTGCAGAAAATATGGAAGATGCGATAGAAGCTTCGAATGCCATTGCCTCCGAGCATATGGAGATTGTGACGAAAAATCCGTTTGAAGTGATGCTGAAGGTGAAAAATGCAGGTGCGGTCTTTATTGGAGAATACAGTTCCGAACCCCTGGGCGATTATTTCGCAGGACCGAACCATGTGCTTCCGACAAATGGAACAGCAAAATTCTTTTCTCCGCTTTCCGTGGATGATTTTGTAAAAAAATCCAGCATTGTCTATTATTCCAGGGAAGCCTTAAAGGATATTCACAAAGACATTGAGCAGTTTGCTTCTTCCGAACAGTTGACTGCACATGCAAATTCCATTGCCGTCCGTTTTGAGGATGAGGAACAGCAGGAGGAGCTATGGTAAGAGAAGCATCAATAGAAAGAATGACGAAAGAGACAGAGATCAAGCTGAAGCTTAATCTGGATGGAAAGGGATATTCAGATATAGAGACCGGCGTGGGATTTTTTAATCACATGCTGGAGGGTTTTACAAGACATGGTTTTTTTGACCTCTGTGTCCGGGTACATGGAGATTTGAACGTGGATGATCATCATACGATCGAGGATACGGGAATTGTACTTGGAACCGCTATAAAAGAGGCGGTTGGTGATAAAAAAGGCATTCGTAGCTTCGGACGCTGTGCTCTGCAAATGGATGAATCCTTAGTGCTCTGTGCGGTGGATTTATCCGGCAGACCCTATTTCGGATGGGATGCAGAATTCACCTCCGAAAAGATCGGAGATATGTCTGCAGAGATGGTTAAGGAATTTTTCTATGCGGTTTCTTATTCCGGCAGTATGAATCTGCATATCAGGGTGCTTTCCGGAGAAAACAATCACCACATCGCGGAAGCGATGTTCAAGAGCTTTGCAAAAGCACTGGATGAAGCAGTATCCTATGACCCGAGAATTACGGACGTGCTCTCCACCAAGGGCAGTCTTGCATAAGGAGAAGAACAATGGCAAATAAATTGATGATTCCATGTCTGTATCTGCAGTCTGGCAGAGCAGTGACGGGATTTGGACAGAGAAATCTTTTCGGCAGCGGTGATGTGACGGCACTTTCCAGATTTTACAGTGACAACGGCGCAGACGAGCTTCTTGTATTTGACTTTTCTTCCGGGGATCAGGAGCACGAAGAAGCAATCGCAAAGATCAAGGATATCTGTACTGCGTCCGAAATCCCGGTTATAGCAGCCGGCAACATCAAGCGTATGGAGGACATTAAGAAGCTGATCTATGCAGGATGTGCGAAGACAGTCCTGAATTTTTCCAAGGAAAGCAATGTAGGGCTTTTGGAAGAGGTATCCAGGCGGTTCGGAAAAGAAAAAATGGTTGTCAGTATTTCCTCCGTGGAGGAATTTACAGGCTATATGGGCCTGATCGAAGCATACGCAGGCAGTGTGCTGGCTCTGGATACAGTACAGGATTCCATCGCGGAGGTCTCCTCAATTCCGGTCATCCTGCATACTGATGAAAGCAAAAAGGAGAAGCTCGTTGAGCTTATGAAAAGTCCGGCAGTAGGGGGCTTAAGCGGTTCCTATATTAGTGCGGCGGATACGGACATTCTGTTATTTAAAGAAGAATGCAGGGCTCTCGGCATTGATGTGAATACCTTTGAGAGCAGTATTTCCTGGTCGGAATTTAAGCTGAACGGCGAGGGTCTGATTCCGGTGATCGTACAGGATTATAAGACAGATGAGGTGCTGATGCTGGCTTATATGAATGAGCAGGCATTTTTGACTACCCTTAAAAGCGGCAGAATGACATACTGGAGCCGCAGCCGGAACGAATTATGGACCAAAGGGCTGACCTCCGGCCATGTACAGTATGTCAAATCCCTGGCGTTGGACTGCGACAATGATACGATACTGGCAAAGGTAGCGCAGGTAGGAGCTGCCTGCCATACCGGGAACAAAACCTGCTTTTTTCAATCTCTGATGAAAAAAGAATATGACGATACCAATCCTCTTCGGGTCTTTCAGGATGTGTATGATGTAATTTTGGATAGAAAAGAAAATCCGAAGGAAGGCTCCTACACCAACTATCTGTTTGATAAAGGTATTGACAAGATACTGAAAAAGGTAGGAGAGGAATGCACGGAGATTGTTATTGCAGCGAAGAATCCGGATAAAGAAGAAATCAAATATGAAATTTCAGATTTTCTTTATCATGTGATGGTGCTTATGGCAGAAAAAGGTGTCAGTTGGGAAGATATTACCAGAGAGCTGGCCAGAAGATAAGAGTAAGGAGAGGAAGCCCTTCATCCTTGAAAGGCTTCTTCTCTTGGCCGAAAGGCTTTTTATTTTTCTGAATCAGGAGCATACTCCAGCAGACGCATTCCGGCGGTGCTGGTCACAGGCAGGGAGAAAACAATGGATTTTGCTTTGCTGTCCATACCTGCTTCATCCATGATCGCACGCATGATGTTGTTTTTGTCTTCACGTTTTACAACAAGAAAGACCATTTCTTTTTCTTCGGCAATGGAAACGCCGAAGAATTTTTGTGCGCCTGTCATTCCGGTCCCCTTGGCATGGATGACCGTGCCGCCGCCGGCTTTCCGTTTTCTGGCGGCGTCCATGATGATATCCGTATAACCCTGGTTTGCAATTACGACCAACAATTCATGTTTGGTATCTTTCAAAGTACTCTCTTCCCCCTTTTTGAAATTCTGATGCTCTGTCAGGAACTGAAGCTGCTTTTTACCGCCGATACTGCTGAGCGGAATGAGAAATGCAATTCCGGTTCCGGGAATGTCGATGTTCATTTTCTCCTGAAGTCCTTTTTTTATATTGCGCCAGACGTCCTTTGTGACGATGGACAGCATCAGGACCTTTTCTACTTCTTCCAGTCCGAAATAGTCGAGAATTTCACTGGCGGCAGTTCCGCGGCCAAGTGTATTCAAGGTGACGTGGACGTTGTGCTCCTGATAAAAGTGCAGGAATCTTTTTGCTTTATGACGGCTTAGTATGGAGGTCATTAAAAATAATTCACTCATAGGCTTTCCTTTCTGAGGGTTTTACAATTCGATGATCGCATCGTCTTCCAACTGCTCGAAGGTTACCGCAGGGTCTGAGGAAGGAATCTCATCTTTCTGTGTGAATCTGGAAGCAAGACCGAGAATCTGGATCGTGATCAGAGGAGTCATTGCGACCATAGCGACAACGCCAAAGGCATCAGTAACAATATCTCCGCCGAAGGCTGTACAGGCTCCCTGCGCGAAGGGAAGCAAAAAAGCGGCAGTCATAGGGCCGGATGCAACGCCGCCGGAGTCAAATGCAATAGCCGTGTAAATTTTCGGAACAAAGAAAGAAATTCCAAGTGCAATGGCGTAGCCGGGAATAATGAACCACATAATGGAAATCCCGGTCATGACGCGGATCATGGCAATGCCAAGGGAAACAGAGACACCGAGCGAGAGTCCGATACCCATGGCTTTTGCAGAAATAGCGCCATCTGTAATTTCCTCTACCTGTTTATTCAGTACATAGACGGCAGGCTCAGCACGTACGATAAAAAAGCCCATGACCATTGCAACCGGTATGATAATCCATGGATAAGGAAGCTCTGCGGTCACCTGGCCGAGATAATTTCCGGCAGGCATAAAACCCACGTTCACTCCTGTCAGAAACAGAACCAGGCCGATATAGGTGTAAACAATACCTACCAGGATTTTTAACAGCTTTTTTTTGCTGAGATGAAGAACTGCAATCTGGAATACGGCAAAAAACAGGACGATGGGAAGCAGCGAAACGGCAATCTCTTTTATGTAAGTGGGAAAGCCTACATGAAACAGATTCCAAAGCTCCACGGAATTTTGAATTTCCGGAATGACCGGAGGAACATAATCTCCGGCATTTGGGTGATAGATCATGCCGAGAAGCAAAACGGCCAGGATGGGTCCTATGGAACACAGAGCAACCAGACCAAAGCTGTCATCAGACGCATGGCGGTCGCTTCGAATAGCGGAAACACCCACACCCAGGGCCATGATAAAGGGAACGGTCATAGGACCAGTGGTAACGCCGCCGGAGTCAAAGGCAATGCTTAAAAAGCTCTTTGGAACAAACCAGGTAAGAATGCATATGATCAGATAGAATACGATCAGCAGTTTCGGCAGAGCAATACCAAACAGCATACGCAGCAGAGCAATCACAAGAAAAAGACCGACGCCGCAGGCAACTGCAAGAATCAGTACCATATTTGGTATGGAAGGTACCTGCTGAGCAAGGACCTGCAAATCCGGTTCGGAAATTGTGATAATAAAGCCGAGCAAAAACGAAAGGATTACAAGAATGCCGAGTTTTCTGCTTTTTGTCATGCAGGTACCGATTCGTTCTCCCATAGGGGTCATCGAAAGCTCTGCCCCTAAAGTAAAAAACATCATGCCTGTGATCAAAAGAACGGCACCGATAAGAAAACAGAGTAAAATACTTGGAGAGATAGGTGCTATGCTGAAGCAGAGCAGAAGAACAATGGCAATGATGGGGATGACCGCTGTCAGTGCTTCTTTCAGCTTTTCCCGAAGTTTCAGTGTATAACGCAACGATTCGCCTCCTTTTTTATTCATACATTTTGTTGCAGCTTATTATCTACTATAACATATTTACGCGAATGAAACAACGTTGTAATGTACGCTGACGGTCAGGAAACGGTCAGGAACCAATTGACGTTTGATAAGAATTGAGGTATAGTTATTACTACTGCACAAACCCAACGCTTGCAGTCACTGTGTAAGACGTTGGTACTGTAGGGTATCAGCCAATGCAGCAGCGGCTGAGGCAGGAAGCCGCCGCTTCTATAAGTGGCGGGAGTAGCTCACAGATCCTTTATTTAAGATAGAAAGACAGGGAATCGTTGTTTTATTTTATTACACAGGGAGGAATCAGGTATGGTTACAGAAAGACAATTTGGAGAATTGCCTACCGGTGAAGCAGTAAAAATTTATCATTTGGAAAATGCTTCCGGAGCATATGCCGAGGTTTTGAATTTTGGTGCGATTTTGGTGAAGCTGTGTGTGCCGGACAGAAAAGGAACACTGACAGATGTGGTTCTTGGCTATGACAGTATAGAAGGCTATTTGACGAACGGATGCTTTTTCGGTTCTACAATCGGCAGAAGCGGAAACCGTATTGAGGGTGCAAAATTTTTGATTCATGGAAAAGAAGTTATTCTCACACAGAATGAAAACAGCAACAATTTACATAGCGGACCGGATGGGTTTGAGAAAAAGCTGTGGGATGCTACAGAGGCGGCAGAGGGAGGAAGCAGCATTGTCTTTTCCAGAACCAGTCCGGATGGAGAGAATGGATATCCGGGTGAGTTCCGTGTTTCTGTTCAATATGAGCTGACGGATGCAAACGAGCTTAAGATTACCTATGTTGGTGTCAGCGACCAGGCGACCGTTGCGAATATGACGAACCACTCTTACTTTAATCTTGCGGGAGAGGGCAGCGGCAGTGTACTGGAACAGGAACTGACCATTCATGCGGAGTCTTATACACCCGTCTGCAACAGTCAGTCCATTCCCACCGGTGTGTATGAAGCTGTTGAAAATACACCGATGGACTTCCGGAAAGCAAAAAAGATCGGTCAGGATATCGAAGCCGATTTTGCACAATTGAAGTATACCGGCGGATATGACCATAATTATGTGACAGACAATTATGCAAAGGGTGTTCTTCGAACGATTGCGTATGCATATTCCGATGCGACGGGAATTGCCATGGAGGTGGATACGGATTGTCCCGGTGTACAGTTCTATGCGGGCAATTTTATTGAACAGGAAGCAGGAAAGAATGGTCATGTTTATGATAAACGCGATGGATTCTGCCTGGAAACACAGGTGGAGCCGAATGCGGTGAATATGGAAGCGTTCCATTCTCCTGTGCTGGAAGCAGGTGAGCAGTATCATTCCGTGACTGTATATCGTTTCTCCGTGAAATAATTGATAAATAACAGCCATGTTTTCTGGTTTTCCACATATAGTATAGTATGAGGAAAACCAGATTTTTTTATGGGAAGCAATTATTGCTGCTGGCACTGCTTGGCTGGCTGATGCTGCTGGAACAGGCGGTTTCTGTGAATGTTAAGGAAAAAACAGAATATATCCGTCAGGAAAAGGAAAGACAGGCACAGAGAAAACAGGAAAAGGAGATGAAGGATACACAGCTTCCGACTCCTTCTGCAAAAGCAGATGCTTCTGACCCGGAGGCCTCTGATACGGATGAAGAAATAAGGGTGCTTCTCATGGATACGGATTACCAGTCTTATTATCATCCTTCCGTAAGCGTCGCATATGGAGACAGCACGTATACCTATACGCCGGACAGCCCTGAATTGGAGAAGGGAACTCTGCTGCTAAGGGCACAGCCGGAAGGAATTGAGGTTCTGAGTATTGAACGCAATGAGGGAAATCCAATTTATGAGGGGACTCTGGAAATCAGGAAGGAGGATGAAGGACTGCTTTTAATAAACAGCCTTCCTCTTGAGTCTTATCTGTCTGCGGTTGTTCCAAGTGAAATGCCGTCCTCCTATGAGCCGGAAGCATTGAAGGCCCAGGCTGTCTGTGCCAGAACCTATGCCAAAAAACAAATACAGGAAAAACGGCTTGAGGAATATCACGCGGATGTGGATGACAGTGTGAATTTTCAGGTATACCATAATATCAGTCCCAGGAAGACAACATCCCAGGCTGTTTTGGATACCAGAGGTCAGGTTTTATGCCAGAACGGGGAACTGATCGAAGCATATTACTTTTCCACATCTGCGGGCGCAACCAGTACAGATGAAATTTGGGGAGCCCGGGAAGCGGCTTCCTATCTGAAAAGCGTAGAATGTCAATTTGATTCCGGGGAGCCATGGAGCAATTGGAAGGTACAGATTCCATGGCAGAATATTGCGCAGCGGATACAGGAGCGTCTGGGTACCACAGATGCGCTGCAGACATTGGAAATTGTGAAAAAAAATCAGAGCGGAGCGGTGACAGGCCTTCGTGCAGTTACGGAAACAGAGTCCTTTGAGCTTACGGAGGAGTATGAAATACGGGAGCTGCTTTCTCCTCTTGGATGTGAGATCACGGAAAAGGATGGGACTAAAACGCAGGGCTCAAAGCTGCTTCCAAGTGCTTATTTTACCATGGAAACAGTGCCGGGGAAAAGTGTAAATCTGTCGGGCAAAGGATACGGCCACGGTGTGGGAATGAGCCAGAATGCGGCAAACCGAATGGCTGAAGAGGGATACACATATCAGGAAATCCTGGATTATTTTTTTCGAAATGTTGAGATCGAAGAGGTTTGAATTGAAGAAGAGAGGGAATGCTTGTCACAGGTGCCATTTCATGGTATGATACAGGAAGAAATCGTCTCTACTGTATTGGAATGCCGGGGCAGGCGGAAGGACGTGAAGGATATGAGTGAGAAAAAAGAAAATCGGATATTCCTGCTTCTGACCGGATTTATGAAGCGGACAGAACAGGATCATATAGGTGCTTATGCTGCGCAGGCCGCTTATTTTTTGATTATGTCATTCATTCCGTTTGTATTGTTTTTGTCTGCCTGTGTCAGATACACTCCTCTGACATATGCAACAGTACGGCGGGCGATTATGGGATTTGTTCCGGTGAATCTGCAGGAATTCGTCCTTGGTATTGTGGCACAGGTTTATTATAAAAATGCGGCTGTGGTTCCTATCACGGCAATCCTGGCACTGTGGTCGTCAGGAAAGGGTATGCAGGCGTTGATGAATGGGCTGAACACGATTTATCATGTTCAGGAAACGCGTAATTGGCTGATCAACCGGATATATTCCGTATTTTACACGTTTTTGTTTATCGTTGCTCTGATAGCCAGCCTGCTTCTTTTGGTCATGGGAAATCTGATTCAGGCTGCTCTTGTAAAGTATGTGCCGTTTTTGGGAGAGATCATTGGAAGAGTGATCAGCGCCAGAACCTTCCTTGTGTTTGTTGTGCTGTTTTTGGTATTTCTTGTACTATTCAAGGCGATTCCAAACAGAAAAGCGACATTGAAAAGCCAGGTGCCCGGTGCGTTGCTGACAGCGATTGCATGGTCCCTGTTTTCCTATTTTTTCTCTATATATTTCACATTTTTTCCGAATTTCAGCAATATGTACGGAAACATGACTGCGATCATTATGGTCATGCTGTGGCTGTATTTCTGTATGAACCTTCTGTTGTACGGAGCCGAGGTCAATGCGTATTTTGAGAAGGAGTTCCGTAAAGCGCAGGAGTCTGTCCGGGAAATGCTCTCCCGCGAAAGGGAGCGGGAAGAAAAAAAGGAGCAGCAATAACAGGCGAACTTTATAAACCAGCAGATTATGAAAAGAGTGGGACTTTTCCCCTCTTTTTTATTTGCGAAAAGAGTATCTCTGTGTCGTTCCTTGCAGGAAAAGCGTATACCTTATCAGGTAAACCATTATTGGCGCAGCATGTGCGCCGAATAAGCAGTAATCATATATAGCTCGGTTTGTGCAGCGCACTTTAGGTGAATTTTCACCGGGAGCGCGCTTTTAATCTTAAAATGAGGCTGACTTTACCCTAAGGGCAAAGCTCATACTAACTGTACTGGACTCAGCAAATATTTGCAAGGGGGATTTGTATGCTGTCTATTGGAAAGTTTTCACACATTTGTAAAGTATCTGCAAAGACACTTCGCTATTTTGAAGGGTAAATGACTCCTTCGGCTCACCTATAGTTTTGCAATAGGATTTACCAGAATCAAATTTACCGATTCTTCGTAAGTGGATAAATCGATGGATTTTGGAAGGGAATCCGTAATAAGATAATCAATGATTCCCTTAAAATCTGCGAATTTTCCTATGTAGGATTCATTGAATTTTGTGTGGTCTGCCAAAACAAAATGCAGACGGGATGCTTTTAAAATAGCTTCTTTTAAAGCGGAATCGTTTAGATTCGGGTCAGAATAACCGAAAGAAGAATCAATTCCGGATGCGCCCAGAAAACATTTGTCTACTCTGATATTTTGGAGCATTTTCAATGCGATAGAACCATAGGCACAGGCCATATTCCTTTTGACTTCACCTCCCGTATGGATTAAATGGTAATCCAGTCTTTTGCGAAGCAGAGAAACGACATGAAAAGAATTCGTGACAATAAAGAGTTCTTTTTTGTCGCAGGTCAGCAGTAGTTTTGCAAGCTCCAAAACGGTCGAGGAAGAATCCAGAAAAAGGGTATCATGGTCGTCGATATAGGAGTAAGCACTTCCGGCAATCATGCTTTTTTCTTCCGGGCAAAGAATCGATAATTCATCATCCGTCATATCTTTGCTTGGATTTTTGATTGGGACAGCGCCGCCGTGTACGCGGCGTATTTTTTTGCTACGCTGTAATTCATCCAAATCTCTGCGGATAGTAGTTTCTGTTGTCTGGAATAATTGGCTTAAATCGCTGACTTTTGCTATTTTGTTCAGTTGAATGATTTCTAAAATTTTATCCTGTCTTTCTTGGGCGAGCATGGCTTTTCTCCTTTCTACTTATTTTTATCATAAAACAAAAAAATAAAAAATACAAGTAACTGTTCAGTTTTGAATGATTTAATATTGAAAAATAATGAGTAATAACTTACATTCGTTAATAAACGAACAATTGACAGCGTGTTTATAGGGTGGTATAATCAAAAAGCAATAATAATCATTAAAAAACAAACAAAAAGGAAAGAGAGAAGGTGAAAAAATGAAAATCTGGAACGGGAGAGAAACAGCAATGGATCAGGCTATGGAAGGTTTGCTTCTGCTCCGGGGAAAGGAACTTGTCCGGTATGAAACTAGGTACGGATATGCTTTGCACAGGAGGAATCTGGAGCCAAGAGTTCAGGTGATTCTGGACGGCGGCGGCGGATTCGGCAGGATGTGGCCTGCAATGGTCTGTGACGGACTGGCAGACGCTGTTGTGCATGGAGAATTAGAAACTGCTCCCAATGCGTATACTTTGTATGAAGTCGCAAAGAAAATTGATCAGGATAAGGGTGTGCTTTTTCTTTGTAATCATTTTATGGGTGATTATTTAAATAACGATATGGCAGTGGAGCTTTTGAATTATGAGGGTTATCAGGCGGCAGCCTGTTACGTGAAAGACGACATTTTGAGCGCTCTAAAGGAGAAACAGGAAGAACGCGGCGGCCTGATCGGGATTCTGTTTCTGGCAAAGCTTTTGACAGGGGCTGCGAAGAGCGGCTATGCCCTTAATAAGCTTGCAGAGCTTGCGGAGAAAGGCAAACGGCATATAGGCAGTGTCAGCATCTGTTTGAATGAGAGTACAAGAGAAATCCAGTATGGGAAAGGATTCTCCGGGGAACCGCCCAAGGCTTGTAAACCATTTGTCAATGTGGAGAATATGGTGTCCGAAGCGTTGGATTTGCTTCTTGCAGAGCTGCCTGGCAGAGGGAATCACGTCCATGTGATTTTGAACCGTCTGCGTCTTATGAGTTATACGGAAAGCGCGGTTGTATTAAATGCTTTGGGACGGCAGCTCCGGCTGCGTGGCTATACCTGCGGGAAGTTTGCTATGGGAAATTACTTTGACGTTTTTTCTCAGAATGGTTGTATCATCAGCCTTATGAATGCTGAAGCGGACTGGGAACCATGGCTTTTGCCTGTGTGGGGATATGATTACACAGTGTGAGGTGACAAAATATGAACAGGATTACTGTAGAAGAATTAAAGCAGATGTTTCTGAATGCTGCGGAATTAATTGAAATGCGGGAACCGTATTTGACGGAAATTGACGAGGCGATTGGTGACGGAGATCACGGTTTTGGAGTGAAGCGTGGATTTTCGGCTGTGAAAACTCTTTTAGAAAACCGGGACTGGCATAGCGTAAGAGAACTTCTGCATGCGGTCAGTGTTGAGCTGGTAAAATCCATGGGAGGAGCCTCCGGAGTGATTTTCGGAACAATGTTTTTCGGTGGACTGGAAGATGTAGCGGAAGGAGATACGATTACTCTGAAAGAGTTCGGAGCATATTTGCTGGCAGGGGAACGTGCTATTGAAAAGCGGGGAAAAGCCCGGCCCGGACAGAAGACAATGCTGGATGCCCTCTATCCTGCATGTGCGGCATATCAGGAGGCGCTTACATATTCAGAAGAATCCAGAGAAGTGCTGCGCGCTGCCTGGGAGGGGGCAAGACAAGGAGCCAGAGACAGTGAGAAGCTGCTGCCGGGGACTGGCAGATCCAGGAATTTTGCAGAAAAAGCAGTTGGTCTTCCAGATCCGGGTGCAGAGACTACCAGTTACATTTTTGAAGGATTTTATCAGGGAGTCAGATGAGGAAACTGTTTTTGCGGACGGAAGCAGCAGGAAAGAATAAGAAATGGAGTGCAGAATTATGGCATTGGAAAGAGTAAGCAAAATATTACATATGGCGGATGAGGAAAAGACTTCTGTCATTTCATTCATCTGTCTGGACTATAACATGGTGGAATCAGTGATTCGTGCGGCAGAAATAGAACGGAAACCGGCAATTATCATGCTTTTGCCCGAACATGTTACGGATTGCAGGGCAGGAGATTTTGCACCGTTTGCCGGTATGGTGAAAGCAATGGCAGAGAAGGCATCCGTACCGGTGGGGCTGCATCTGGACCATAGCTTTTCGGAGGAACAGGTTTATCACGCGATTGAGGCTGGATTTACTTCCGTAATGTTTGATGCGTCGGGAGATTCTCTGGAAGAAAATATCAGAAGAACAAAAGCGGTTGCAGAGCATGCCCATGCTCTTGGGGTGGATGTGGAAGCAGAACTTGGAAGTGTGGGTCTTGCAAAAGACAATGATAATGAAAAAACAGATTTTTATACAAAACCGGAAGCAGTGGAGCGTTTCTGTAAAGAGACAGGCGTGGATTTTCTGGCAATTGCTATCGGAAATGCCCATGGAGATTATCCATTCCCTCCGAGACTGGACCTGAAGCGTCTGGATGAAATCAATGCAATTACGGAAGTTCCGCTGGTGCTTCACGGAGGAAGCGGAATTCCGGATGACCAGTTGGAGGAAGCGTTTTCCAGGGGCATTAACAAATTTAATTATGGTACGGATGTACTGCGCTGTTACGATCAGGCTGTCCGCAAATATCATGAGGAACACCAGCCGTCGGAAAATCTGGATATGTTGGGGGTACCAGCGTGTGTACAGGAGGCTATGACTGCATTTATCCGGAAGAAGATGAAATTGTGTAAACTTCATGTTTGATTTTAAATATTCCGTAAGTAGTGAATTTATGACCAATATTATCGAAATAAAAATATATAACAAAAATAAACGATAAAAATAATGCATAATCACGAAAAAACAAAACTAAACAGAACTATATTGACACGTCAAGGAAAGATAGCTATAATAATTTTGTCGAAAAGAAAATAAAACACCTAAATTTAAAATAGGAGTAATCATGATGAAAAAAATAGTGATTGCAGCAGATTTGGGAGCCAGCGGCGGTAAGATGGCCAAAGGATACTTTGATGGGAGCATTTTAAAGGTAGATGATTTTTACGATTTTCCCAATGAACCGATGGATTTGAACGGAAATCTCTATTGGGATTTATTTGGTCTGTATAACAGCATACGGAATGGAATCTCGTATTACGCGAAGGATAGTGAGGTTGAATCTGTTGCAGTGGATTCCTGGGGAGCAAGTTATGGCTTCCTGGATGAAAAGGGAAGGCTTCTCGAGCCGATTTACCACTATCGTGATTTGCGTACGGAATATACCATGAAACGGATGTATGAAATTCTTCCGAAAAGGCAGTTATTCGAAATGACCGGTTGCCAGCCGGCCAGATCCTATACCCTGCCCCAGCTATATTCCTATGTGGAGCGTCATGAGAGAATTATCGATCTGGCAGATAAAATGCTGTTTCTTCCGGATCTTCTGGAATATTTTCTTTCCGGAGAAATTGCTACGGAACGCTCCATTGCAGGAACGTCAGGTCTTTTGCGGCCTGACCAGCAGGATTGGGCATATGAGGTGTTTGACATTTTCGGAATCCAGAAAAGAATGCTGACGCCGATATCCGATGCCGGAATCCAGAGAGGCAGCCTTTTGAGAAACGTCGGTCAGTCCACGGGAGCGGGAAATGCCAAGGTGATTGCATCTGTGGGACATGATACAGCATCAGCGGTTGCCGGTATTCCGGGCTTTGGAGTCGGACAGGTTTATATCAGTATTGGCACCAATATCAATATGGGGATTGAGCTGACAGAGAATGTGACCAGTGAAAAAGCGTATCGGGGCGGTTATAAAAATGCCGCAGTCATGGAAGACAGAAACATACTTTATCGGGATTTTTCCGCCTTTTGGCTGCTGAATGAGCTTCGGCGTACCTGGAAGGAAGAAGGTAAGGAATACAGCTACCAAGTGATCATGGATATGGCACAGAGCCGTGAATCGAAAGGTATTTACGTGGATGTGGATGATGTATCCCTGAATAATGCAGGCGGAAACACAAAAGAGAAAATCAATGCTTATCTGCAGAAAACAGGGCAGCCCAGGCTTCAGGAGGAAGGAGATTTTGTCAGATGCATTCTGGAAAGCATTGCACTGAAAGTAAAATATTGTACAGAGTATTTTACGAAAGAGCTTCATATTCCTTTGCATAGAGTTTCAGTAATAAACGGCGGAACAAGAAATTATGTATTGATGCAGATGTTTAGTGATGCACTGGGAATGCCGGTATACTGCGGGCTTCCGTATGCGACTCTGGTCGGGAACGTCCTGACGCAGATGTATGCATTGGGAGAGGTAAGAACCGTAGATGAAATGCGGGAATTATCGGACCGGTCTTTCCGGATGAAAGAATATCTGCCGGGGACGGATACTAAGGAACGGTGGGACGCTGATTTATGGAAGATGACAGAAAAAGGAATATGTAAGTAAAATAACGGAGCCAAGCTCAGAAAGGAGAAGTCATGGACGAAAATATGAAAATGAAAATACAGAAATTGGGAATTTCTGAAGATGCAATTAACCAGGTTTTATTTGTGGCAAAGCGAATGGATAAGAAAGGTCTGGTAAATTCTTTTGCCGGAAATATCTCCGCAAAGGTGAATGGAAAAATCTATATTACCCCTACGGGTCAGAATAAAGGTTTGTTGACACCGGAAAAAATTGCAGTAGTAAATGAAAACGGAGAGAGGATCTGGGGAATGAAAGAAACCTCCGAGATCATTATGCATTCGATGGCATATGATATCTGCGAAGCAAACGGATGGGATGTGGGAGGCGTTGTACACAGCCATTCCAAGATTCTGACAGCATTTTCCATGGCAGGAATGGATGTGGAGACAGAAGCGCTGCCGGAAATGATGGGGAATTTTCATAAAATTCCATGTGCACCCTACGGGGCACCGGGAACAAAATTTATTATGACAATGGCAGAGCCATATTTTGCTGACGGTTACCGCATTGTTCTTCTTGGAAATCATGGAAGCCTGGCAGTCGGAAAGACTGTAGAAGATGCTATGAATGTAGTAGAGGCATGTGAATCCATTGCAGAACAGGTTTTAATTACCAAATATATCCTGAATGGCGAGGATTCGCTGGACAAAGATGAAGTTGCAAGATTTTTTGAGATTTATAAAGAAAACAGAGAGAAAAGAAAGATTTAAAACAGTCCGTAGAAAGCCAAATTATCATACGAGCTAAGTTAATCAGAAAGGAGAACTATATGAAAAAAAGGTTATTAAGCGTTCTTTTGGCGGGCGCAATGGTGTGCAGTTTACCAATGAATGTTATGGCGGCAGAAGGCGCAGGGGAAGAGGAAATTACCCTTTCCTTATGGACATGGTCACCGATTACCAGAACAGCGGAAAAAATGATTGAGGCATTTGAGACAGAACATCCGAATATTAGGATTGACTTTACCTACTATAACTACAATCCGGAATATCTTTCTGCGTTGTCCGCTGCATCTGCATCTGATAATATGCCGGATGTTATGGGCTTGCAGCCAGGTTCCCTGACGCAGACTTACAAAGATTACCTCATTGACTACAGCGAATACGCAGAAGCTGACTGGGGAGAGAATTGGGAAGATAATTTCTATAGCTTGTCCGCGGAGCAGATCACCTTAGGCAATGCGGAAGGAGACGAAAGCTGCAAGATTCTTCCTATTGAAACACAGGATATTTACATTGAGTATAACAAAGCGTTATTTGAGGAATTGGGATTGTCTGCACCGACTACTTATGACGAGCTTGTAAATTGTGCAAATGTTCTGAAAGAAAATGGAATTGCTCCATTGTATTTCGGCGGTGCCGATGGATGGCAGCATGTGAACCTGTTCCTGATGGTAGTTTCCCAGATGGACAGAGAGCTGTTTGACAAATGCCAGAACGGCGAAAAATCCTGGAATAATGAAACAATTCTGAAAGCAATGGAAAACTATAAGAAGCTTTTTGATGATGGAGTTATCCAGGAGGGAGCCTTATCCACGACTTCGTATTCCGCAGGTACAAACCTGTTTCTTGCAGGACAGGCAGGTATGATGGTGCTTGGCTCCTGGTGGGTTCAGGAAAACACTGCTGATGATGTAACAGAGGCTGTTGAGAACTGGGATTATGACTATTTCTATCTTCCGGGAATTACCGAGGGATGTGAAACATCCGCTCCAATCGGAGGCGTCGATTTTGGTTATGGTATCACTACAAACTGTGAACATCCGGAAGCTGCATGGGAATTTATTAAGAGCTGTGCAGTCGGAGCAGGTGCTGAAGCTATCGCAAATGACCTGAACAACCATCTCTCCTGGAAAGAAGTAAAGGTAACAGATACTTCCTTAAATGAGAAGGTGGTAGATGAGTTCAACAGATCCGGTGAAGACCTGAATGATCTGATGAACCAGAGAATTGCAGAGCCTACCATCGAGACTGCAGTGCAGGAAGCACTTCAGGGTCTTGCAGGTGATCAGTATACTCCGGAAGAAGCGGCAGCTCATATCCAGGAAGCACAGGATGCTCTGTAAGAAAAAAATAGTAATGTATTTGGAGAAGGAAAAACAAAAATCTTTGAATTAACTTAGTGAAGGATTGATTACGGGTAAGATGGGGGAAGTGCTCGGCACGCCCCCATTCTTAAAAAGAAAGGGGAATGGCAATGGCAAATCCGAGGGCAGCGAAGAAAAAGCGGAAATATAATTTGGTTGGATATGCGTTTATTTTTCCGGCAATGTTTTTTTTCTGCTTCTACATCTTATATCCGATTATTTTTGTAGGATACCATAGCGTGTTTGAATGGGCGACATTGAGTAATATGAAGTTCGTGGGATATGATAATTTTAAAAAATTAGCCAACGATCAGGTATTCTGGACCACGATTAAAAATGCCGTCATTTGGATACTTGTGACGGTTCCGGTTCAGGCATGCCTGGGATTTTTTCTGGCGTATGTAATTGAAGATAAATTATTAAATGGAAAAAGAGGCGGAGCATTGAGGGGAATGATGCGTACAGCATTTTTCTTTCCGGTAGTCGTATCCGTAACAGTTGTGGCGATTGTATGGTCAAAAATCTTGCAGCCTTACCAGGGGATTATTGGATATTATGCGAAAATGCTCTTTGGATATACAGGAACCATCAATATTCTGGGAGACCCGGGACATGCACTTATCGGTACTATGATTGCAAATATCTGGGAGTGGACAGGGTGGTCCATGATCATGTATGTGGCTGGTCTTTCGCAGATTTCGGAAGACATGAAAGAAGCAGCCCGTATTGATGGTGCATGCACCTGGCAGATGCTGCGGTATGTCATTCTTCCAGCTTTGTCATCTGTACACAAATCTCTGTTGATGCTCGGCGTTATCGGTTCTTTACAGACCTATGCTCTGATTGCGGTAATGACCAACGGCGGTCCGAACCACGCTTCGGAAATGCCTGCGACCTTTATTTTTATAAAGGGCTTCACAGAGAAACAAATGGGATACGCATGTGCAATATCTGTGGGTGTCCTGTTTTTGGCTCTGATACTGACGGTAATACAGGTTGTCGGAATTGGTTCCGGGGACTTTATGAAGAAAGAGGAGGGATAAGCTATGAGAAAAAAACTGAAAATCGGAAACGTTGGCTGGTATCTTTTTCTCATCGTCTGTTTCGTTATTTTTATGATTCCTCTTGTGTATATGCTGAGTCTATCCCTGAGGTCTCAGACTACGATTTATACGCCCAGTCTGTTTGTGCCTGATGTAACGGTCAAGAATTATGTAACAGTTATTTCCCAGAATCCTACATTGCCGCTGAATTTTTTGTCCAGCTTTGTTATCTCCACAACCACAACGCTCTGTGTTGTGCTGTTTGCCAGCATGGCAGTATATGGATTTTCCAGGAAAAATGTTCACGGCAAAGTTATCATGTACAATATGATTCTGGTGACTTTGATGGTGCCTATCAGTGCGCTGGTCATTCCGCTGACACAGATTAACAGTAAAATGAACCTGCTGGACAATTATTCCGGATTAATTCTTCCATATATTGCTCTTAATATCCCATATGCAGTTACGATTCTTCAGGGGTTTATGATGGGGATTCCTAATGAACTGGAGGAAGCGGCGATTATGGACGGATGCGGTACGGTACGTCTTTATGGACAGATTGTACTTCCGCTTCTGAAACCGGGTATTGTAGTAGTTGCTATCTGGACTTTCCTGACCTGTTGGAATGAATTCTTCCTGGCGCTCTGTACCATGACCCGGAAAGAAACTAAGACACTGCCGTTGATTGCACAGCAGTACCAGGGGGCATACAACAGCCAGCCGGGTGCGTTGTTTGCGACGCTTGTTATGATTACCATACCGATGATGATCTTTTATATATGCGTACAGCGTCAGTTTGTAAGAGGGTTGACTGCAGGCGCTGTAAAGGGTTAAAAATGGATTGTAAAAATATGCTAATCATGTCATAATAAAAGGGGCTACGTTAAGAACGGCGCGGTTCCTTTTATTCCGGGGAACGGCTGATGCCTCCGGTAAATTACTTTTTTTCTGCGGAGGACTGGATTTTTGGCTGAACTGATAAAGTAGAAGAAAATACAACTTTTGAAAACGGAGATTTTATATGCAGAAAGAGTCCATTATTCATAACAGGAAATTATATAAGCGTAACCGTCTGATGGAAATTTTACGATGCAGTACTCAGAATCTTTCGCGTTTTGATTTAAAGAAAATGTCCGGCTACAGCATGTCTTCTGTGCTGGATCTGACTAAAGAAATGATTGAGGAAGGTTTGATCTATGAAGAAGAGTGCGAGGAGGCCAGAGTAGGAAGAAAGCCTGCATGGCTGAAGATCAATCCTTTGGGAGGGTTTTATGTCGGTCTGGAATTTAATGCACAGTATATGAACTGTGTCGCCATGGATTTGTTGGGAAATATTCTTTCCAAATGTACCCGGAAGACAGTACAGGAGGGGACCGTTCATCAGGTGAAGGCAGAAACTATCATCTGCCAGATTAAGAAGATGTTAGAGAATGCGCTGGCAGAACTGCCTGACCGCAATAAAGTGATCGGCATTGGCCTGGGAGCACCGGGATATGTAGACCAGGAGAATGGAATATCGTACAGCTATTCTCGGATTCCTGCATGGAAGAATATTTTTCTCAGAGATATTATCGAAGAGGAATTTGGAATTCCCTGTCATATCCAGAATAATGTAAGCGTGATGACTTTGGCATATAAATGGCTGTACTATAATGGGAATAGTAGCGATTTCATTTTTATTTCTATCCGTACCGGCATTCGGATGGTGACGATTTCCAACAACCGGCTTGTTTCAGGTAAGGACGGGTTTGCAGGAGAATTGGGCCATATTAAGGTGAGTGAGGGCGGGCGTATCTGTACCTGTGGACGGTATGGATGTCTGAACTCAGAAATTTCGGATACGGCGATTGTGAGCAAAATTCAGGAGGGATTCGGAGTGGGACATTTTCAGCGCATTCTGGAAATAGCCGGAGGCGATGAAGGGAAGGTATCGATTGCTGATTATGTCCGGGCTGTCAGGGAAGGCGATGCAGATGCGATCCAGTTGATGCGGATGACTGCCAGAATTCTGGGCAGGGCATTGGCACTGGTAGTCAATATTCTGGCTCCTGGAGAAGTTGTGCTTTCAGGCGAGCAGTTTGGCATTGGGGAAGAATTTTTGCACGAAATCCGTATGACGCTGAAGGAAGAAGCGATTGTACAGAATTACAAAAACCTGAGAATCAAAAAGTCAGATTTCGGAAGGGAAATCGGTGCCATTGGAGCTGCATCCATGGTAATGGAGCAATATTTTTCCTATCAGGATATGGAAGTATAGTAAGATGTTTCAGGTCTTTTATTCAGCTTCGGTTATTTTAAAAATATAATGACAAATGTGACGGTGGATAAAACTGCGGAAACTCAAGGAAAATTGCTCTTGACAGAATTCATCTGCTATGGCATAGTATTAAAATATAAGCAAAAGGCTGTGAAGGTGTTTTTAGGAAATGATCTTCTATCAGAGAGGGGAAGTCACCGGCTGAAAGCTTCCTTAAGTTCAGATCATTTCTGAGTTTCCCACCGGAGCCGCATTTCTGAAAGAACAGTAGGAAATGACGTGACTGCGCGTTAAGCAGAACCAAGAGTCTGTGTTTGTGCATAGGAATCAGGGTGGTACCGCGGATATACTCCGTCCCTTTTGGGGATGGAGTTTTTTTATTTCATAGAAAAGTACTCCGTTTTGTTATAAATGTAATCCGATTACCTATGAAACAAAAAAGCCCTCCGGGCAGGATTCATTTTTATTTTTCAATAAAGGAGATAAAAAGCATGGATATGAAAGAAAAACTTCAGGAACTGGCGGATGCGGCCAGGAAACGGATCGACGAGTCCGAAGGCCTGGATAAGCTGAATGAAGTCAGAGTTGCTTACCTTGGAAAAAAGGGGGAGCTGACCGCAATTTTAAAGAGCATGAAGGAGGTTGCTCCGGAGGAGCGTCCCAAGGTAGGACAGCTTGTAAATGAGACGAGAGCAAAAATTGAGGAACTGCTGGAAGATTCCAGGCTAAAACTGGAAGAGGCTCTGCGCGAAGAAAAGATGAAGGCGGAAGTTATTGATGTAACTTTGCCGGCTAAAAAGTCCAAAATCGGCCATCGGCATCCGAATACGATTGCCCTGGAAGAGGTAGAGCGTATCTTTATCGGTATGGGCTATGAGGTAGTAGAAGGACCAGAAGTAGAATATGCGGATTACAACTTTACAAAGCTGAATATCCCGGAAGAACATCCGGCAAGGGATGAACAGGATACCTTTTTTATCAATGATTCCATTTTGCTGCGTTCCCAGACCTCTCCGGTACAGGCCCGTACTATGGAAAAGGGTAAGCTCCCGATCCGCATGATCGCACCGGGAAGAGTTTTCCGTTCCGATGAGGTGGATGCAACACATTCCCCATCCTTCCATCAGATTGAGGGCCTTGTCATTGATAAAAATATTACATTTGCGGATCTGAAAGGAACTCTTCAGGAGTTTGCCAGGGAACTGTTCGGACCTGAGACGAAGACAAAGTTCAGACCGCATCATTTCCCGTTCACCGAGCCCAGTGCAGAGGTCGATGTATCCTGCTTCAAGTGCGGGGGCAAGGGCTGCCGCTTCTGTAAAGGTTCCGGCTGGATTGAAATTCTCGGCTGTGGCATGGTACATCCGAACGTGCTCCGTATGTGCGGTATCGATCCGGATGCGTATACCGGCTTTGCCTTTGGTGTGGGTCTGGAGCGCATCGCTCTTTTGAAATATGAGATTGACGATATGAGACTGCTGTACGAGAACGATATCCGTTTCCTGAAACAATTTTAGCCCCGTAAGGCGAAAGGAAGCACGGATTCTGGAGTCTGAAGTGGAAGATGAATTTTCATGCAAGGAAAGCAGATTCTAAAGCCCAATGGCAAACGCACAAAGTGTGAATCGAACTTCCTTGCAGAATAGTATATAGAAAAAGAAGGGAATAAAGAAATGAATACTTCAATGTCTTGGATTAAAATGTATGTGCCTGATCTTGATGTGACAGCACAGGAATATACAGATGCCATGACCTTATCCGGAACAAAAGTGGAAGGATATGAGGCACTGGATGCAGATTTGGATCAGATTGTAATAGGCCAGATAACAAAAATAGAGCGGCATCCGGATGCAGACAAACTGATCATCTGCCAGGTAAATGTCGGGGAAAAATCTGTTCAGATTGTCACCGGCGCACCGAATGTCAAAGAAGGAGACAAGGTTCCGGTTGTTTTGGATGGCGGCCGTGTTGCCGGCGGACATGACGGAAAGATGACTCCTGGAGGAATTAAGATAAAAAAGGGAAAGCTCCGGGGTGTGGAATCCTGCGGTATGATGTGCTCCATTGAAGAACTTGGAAGCACCAGAGAAATGTATCCGGAGGCTCCGGAATACGGAATTTATATTTTTCCGGAAGATGCAGCAGTCGGTGATAGTGCGATTCAGGCACTCGGCCTGGATGACGTCGTATTTGAATATGAAATTACCTCCAATCGTGTGGATTGTTACGGAGTGATCGGAATTGCAAGAGAAGCGGCAGCAACCTTCAATAAGAAATTCTGTCCTCCGGAAGTGAAAGTGACCGGGAATGCTGAAAAAGCCTCCGACTATATCAAAGTGACCGTACAGGACCCGGAGCTTTGCCCCCGTTATGTGGCGAGAGTAGTAAAAAATGTAAAAATCGGCCCTTCTCCGAAATGGATGCAGAGATGTCTGGCATCTAACGGAATCCGTCCGATCAACAACCTGGTTGATATTACGAACTATGTCATGGAAGAATACGGACAGCCTATGCATGCCTATGATCTGGATACGATTGAAGGGCATGAGATCGTTGTTCGCCGCGCAGTACAGGATGAGAAATTCGTGACTCTGGATGGGCAGGAACGTACCATGGACGATTCCGTACTGATGATCTGTGACGGCAAAAAGGCAGTCGGTATTGCAGGAATCATGGGCGGTGAAAACTCCATGATCACAGATCATGTACAGACTGTATTGTTTGAAGCCGCTTGCTTCAACGGCACGAATATCCGCCTTTCTTCCAAAAAGATCGGACTTCGCACAGATGCATCCGGAAAATTCGAAAAAGGTCTGGACCCCAACAATGCGCAGGCAGCTATTGACAGAGCGTGTCAGCTTATGGAAGAGCTGGGGGCTGGCGAGGTTGTGGGCGGTATGCAGCGAGACTAGGGTGCCGTCTCGTGTAAAATTTGAGCCTGATCGAATCAATGCGCTGCTGGGAACCCAGCTTACGCCAAAGGAAATGCTTGATTATCTTGCGCGTGTAGAGCTGCTCTATGATGAAGCGGCAAATGAAATTGTAGCACCCACCTTCCGTCAGGATATCAATTGTATGGCCGATGTCGCGGAAGAAGTGGCAAGATTTTATGGATATGACAAAATTCCGACTACATTGCCGACAGGAGAAGCAACTACCGGAAAAATGCCCTTTAAGCTGCGGATTGAGCAGGTGGCAAGGGATATTGCCGAATACTGCGGATTTTCTGAAGGTATGACTTATTCCTTCGAAAGTCCGAAGGTATTTGATAAGCTGCGGATTCCTGCTGACAGTGCGCTGAGAAAGGTGGTTACCATAAGCAATCCTCTGGGAGAGGATTACAGCATCATGCGTACGACGACTCTGAATGGTATGCTTACCTCTCTGGCTGCGAACTATAACAGAAGGAATAAGGATGTGCGCCTTTATGAATTGGGAAATGTTTATCTTCCAAAAGCACTCCCTCTTACGGAGCTTCCGGAGGAACGGATGCATTTTACCCTGGGTATGTACGGAAAAGGCGATTTCTTTGATATGAAAGGCGTATGTGAGGAATTCTTCGAGAAAATCGGCATGAAGGCCAAAATGCGTTATGCGCCGGACAGCAATAAGACTTACCTGCATCCGGGCAGGCAGGCAAATATGATTTATCAGGGCAAGGCTGTGGGATATCTCGGTGAGGTACATCCGCTTGTTGCGGATTCGTATGGAATCGGCGGCCGAGCCTATATTGCAGTTGTAGATATTCTGACAGTTCTGGAATTCGCAGGCTTCAATCATAAATTTAATGGAATTGCCAAATATCCGGCAGTTACCAGAGACCTCAGTATGGTCGTTCCAAAAGAGATTCCTGCGGGACAGATTGAAGAAATTCTGGAGCAGAGAGGCGGAAAAATCCTGGAGTCCTACCATCTGTTCGATATTTATGAGGGCAGTCAGATTCAAAAGGGTTATAAATCTATGGCATATTCTGTTGTCTTCCGTGCACATGACAAGACCCTGGAGGAAAGTGAGATCACAGCAGCTATGAAGAAGATACTGAATGGTCTGACCAATCTTGGAATCGAGCTGAGAAGCTGATGAAACTTTATATTGTAAGACATGGCATCACAGAATGGAATGCTCTGCAGAAAGTGCAGGGCTCTGTGGATATTCCTTTGGCAGAGGAGGGAATCCGCCTTGCCCGCCTGACAGGAGAGGCATTAAAGGATGTGCACTTTGATCTCTGTTTCAGCAGTCCGCTTCAGAGAGCGAAACAGACGGCAGAGCTGATTTTGGGGGAGCGTGTGAGTCAGGTTCCGGTCATTCCTGATAAAAGAATCCAGGAAATTGATTTCGGTGTTCTTGAAGGTGCGCGTTTCAGGGATGAGAAGGGCCGTGTTGTGAACAAACAGATGGAAGTTTTTTTTACGGCGCCCCTTCAGTATGAGCGGCCGGAAGACGGAGAGAATATTTTAGATATCTGTAAGCGTACCAGGGAATTCTGGGAAGAGAAGACTACAGATCCGGCACTTAGGGACAAGACGATTCTGATTGCTTCTCATGGATGCGCGGTGCGTGCCATACTGCAGAATATCTATCAGGATGTAGCGAATTTCTGGCATGGAAGTGTACCTCCGAACTGCAGCATCAATCTTGTGGAGGTGCAGAACGGAACTGCGGTTTTGATTGAAGAAGATAAGGTATATGCGTAATGTTTATGGAAAGAGATTTCCGGGCAGTACTGGCCGGAAATCTCTTTTCTCTGTGTTATAGGCAGGTTATCCATATTGCTCTGTTTTGTCCTGTCCTCTTTGCTTTGTGTAAAGTAAAAATTACCGGGTTGTACTGCCTGAAATGTTATGATATTATGGAATAAAATGAATAATTGTATATAAAATTACCAATGATGAGGAGGCTGATTATGGGCAAAAAAGTATTGAACAGCATTTTGTTTCTCGCTGTCCTGACAGCGGCTGTCGGAATGACGGTTTATGTAGGACAGGGAGCCATGGGAGTCATGATTTACAACTTTATCTTCCTTGGGATCATGGTAGTGATATATCTTATGGGAATGTTCTGCGGAATGTTTAAGATGAACCGCCTGGCCGGAGCCCTTGAACATGCTGCTGAAGAATTGAGCAGCATCTTTAAGACGAACGGAAGGGTAGCTGCAGATAAGCTGACTCATTTGAACGGCATTTTCATGGAAAAATATCTGGACCAGAAAATGGACAATTTCACTGCCAGTGTAGAGAACAGCAAAGAGGGGATCATCGATATTGAGGAATATCTCAACGAAGAAGAGCTTGATCTTCATATACATAAACGTTTGTTGGAAATGGTTCCGGATATTCTGACCAGCCTTGGGATTCTCGGTACCTTTGTAGGCCTTGTGTGGGGACTTAAAAATTTTGAACCAAGCAATTATGAGGCGATGACGACCTCCGTATCCTCTTTGGTAGAGGGTATTAAGGTGGCATTTTTGACCTCTATATACGGTATTTCCCTGTCAATCGTCTATACGTATGGAATGAAGAGCGAGTATTCCTTTATGACAGAACGGCTGCAGGCATTTCTGGAAAGGTTTTATTCCTGCGTGATGCCTACGGCAGAGAGTGAGTCCCGAAATCTTCTGGTATCCAGCCAGAAGAACCAGACAGCAGCTATGAAGCAGATGGCAGAGCAGTTTTCCGTACAGATGGCGGACAGCTTTGAGAAGGTAATCACCCCGACATTTCGCAAGATGAACGATTCTCTTGATATGCTTTCTACATCTTTGCTGCGTTGCCAAAAGGATGCGGTAAAGGAGATTCTGGATGTTTTTCTGGAAGAGATGCACGCTTCCTTCCATCTTCAGTTTGATGATTTTAATCAGGCCTTGGAACAGATGAAAACAGCGCAGAAGGAGAATGCGGAATATACTTCTGCGCTCTATCAGACCATGAGCCGTCAGCTCAGTGATTCCTACCTGAAGCAGGAGAAGATGATGAAGGAGCTGGTGGAAGAAGTCGGTGTTATGCAGAGCAAATACATGAATACAGCAAACCGGATCATACAGGACAACCAGGAGATTCAGAAACAGCAGCAGGCGGATTATCTGCATTTGGCAGACTATCTCAAAGAGGCGGAAAAATCCTCCGCAAAATTCTGGGTGGCTTGCAACCAGACGATGCAGAAGTATGTGGAGACTGCGGCGCAGAGTATGGAGCATGTTTCCAATCATGGGCAGATCAGCGGGGAGCTTCTGAAATCCAACAAAAGAATTATTGAAGAATTTGATGAAAAAATGCAGGAATTTGCCGAATACCAGAAGCTTGCGTATAAGACTATGGACCAGGTGCGCAGACTGCTGTCTGATGTTACGGTTGCCAAGGACAACAAAGACATTTATCTCATGGGCGGTCATCTGACCAGTATGGCAGCTCAGAATGCAAATAAGGAAACTCTGGAGAGAGTGCAGGACATATTGGAGGCTCAGGGAGAGCGCCAGCAGGAGCTTCTGGAAGAGATGACAAAAAATATCCGGGAACTTTCCAAAGCAGCACAGAAAGGCAAATTCAGTTTATTTAAATAAAAGGAGAGGTACATGCGCAAAAGAAAATCAGAGAACAGCGGATTTAATGTTTGGCGTTCTTATTCTGACATGATGGCGGGCGTCCTGCTTTTATTCGTCCTGATTATGTGCGTCACGCTTTTCCAGGCACAGAAAAGCTACAATGAGAGCATCAAAGAGCGGGATGAGAAGATTGCACTCCAGGAAGAATATACTTTGGAAATTCTGGCGCAGCAGAATGCCCTGGAAGAAAAAGAGGGACAGCTCAAGGATCAGGATAAACAGTTAAAGACCCAGGATGAGGAGCTGGAAAAGCAGAAGCAGCTTCTGGCAGAATTGGCAGCGAAGCTGAAGGAACAGGAAAGCACTTTGAATGCGCAGCAGACAGCCCTGGATGAAAAGACATCTCTGCTTGCGGATCAGCAGGCCCAGATCGATCAGATCATTGGTGTAAAGGCTGAGGTTGTGGAATCCCTGAAAAAAGAATTTTCCAGGAATAATGTCAATGTGGACATTGATGCACAGACAGGAGCCCTGACTCTGGATGCCAATGTTATGTTCGACTATGACGAGGCTGAACTGACGGATGAAGGAAAGCAGGCGCTTTTGCAGGTCCTTCCGATTTACTGCAAGGTGCTTTTGGAAGAGAAGCATATGCCCTATCTGGCAGAGATCATCATTGATGGCTATACGGATACCGATGGGGATTACAGTTATAACCTGGAGCTTTCCCAGCAGCGGTCCCTGGCAGTGGCCCAGTATCTGCTGGATATCCAGTATGATTTTCTGGATGACACCCAGATTAAAAGTCTGGAAAATTATCTGACTGTAAACGGTCATTCTATGGCCAATCCTATTTTGGATGCCAATGGAAATGTAGATAAGGATGCATCCAGACGAGTAGAGGTCAAATTCCGCTTAAAGGATGATGAGATGATCGATGAGCTGAACAAGATCATGACAGCCTCTGAAGAGACAAATCAGGAAGCAGACCAGGAAACAGGAAAAACAGAACCTTAAATTTGCAGGTAAGGAATGAAAAGCATGCGCGCCCGCCGGGCACACATGCTTTTTCATATCAGGAAAGTATTTGGTTTCATGATATCAACAATTCATCCAAGCTTTGCCAATGCTTCCTCTGAAACGATTTTTTTGCGGACGCACAGGAAGATAATGCCTGCGGTCGTCGCAGCCGTAATATCGGAAATGGGCTCTGCATAGTAAACGCCCATAACTCCGAAGAATTTCGGCAGGATAATCGCAAGGGGAATCAGAAGGAATACCTTGCGCAGCAGAGCAATAAAGAGAGAAATTTTTGCCTGTCCCAGACCCATAAAGGTGGTTTGGCAGCCCATTTGAATCCCGAATATCCAGATACCTGCCATGAAGACCGGCATGACTCTTCTGACCAACTGAATCAGCTCCTGATTAGAGGTAAAGATTCCCGCAAAAACGCCAGGAAAGGCAACCGTGCAGATACAGGCAATGGTAGCCACTGCAAATGTGAAGGCAATGGCAAGCTGATAGGTTTTTCTGACTCTTTCGAATTTGCGGGCGCCGAAATTGTAGCTGATGATCGGCTGGATACCCTGGGTAAAGCCCTGGATGGGAATGACCACAAGCTGCATCACACTCTGAAGAATTGTCATAGAGCCCACATATAAGTCGCCTCCATAGGTCTGAAGCCCGCGGTTCAGAACAATGTTGATCGCGCTTTCTGTTGCCTGCATGATAAAGGGAGAAATTCCCAGTGCCATGATACTTCCGATAATACGAAAGTCCGGTTTTAAATGAATGCGGCGGATACGCATAACCGTTTTTTCGGAGAACAGGAACCGGAGGACCCAGGCTGCACTGAGTGCCTGGGAGATAATGGTTGCCAGGGCAGCGCCGCGCACATCCATATGGAATACAAAAATGAAAACGGGATCCAGAACAATATTGGTAACGGCACCGATCAATACGGAGAGCATGGCCGTCTTTGCCTGACCCTGGGAGGAAATGAACATATTCAGGCCAAGCGCAAACTGAACAAATACAGTCCCGACCAGATAGATGGTAATATAGCTCTGTGCATAGATGATCGTCTGGTCACTGGCACCGAACATATACAAAAGCGGCCGCTTAAAGATCATAAAAAATACGGTCAGCATCACAGAAAAAAAGAGAAGAACGCTGACACCGTTTCCCAGAATTTTCTCTGCTCTGTCCCGGTCACCTTTGCCGAGGGCTATGGCGGCCAGCGGAGCACCTCCCGCACCGATGAAGGCGCTGAAGGCGGATATCAGCATCAGAATCGGAAAGGTCAGTCCGACCCCTGTCAGGGCAATGTGCCCGATATCCTTGATATGCCCGATATACATGCGGTCTACAATGTTATAAAGTACATTGATGAGCTGAGCAATGACAGAAGGGATCGCAAGGCTCAGCATAAGTTTTGGAAGCGGCATGGTTCCCAGCCGTTCGTCTTGTGATTGCTGCATAAAAATTCCCCGTTTCTTTCGTTTTCAGAACAGTATAGCATATCCCTGTATAAAGAGCAACCGGGAAGAAGCCTTCCCAGATGAGTTCCGGATACGGGCTTACTGCATATTTTAAGAATAACAGTGTTCATTTTGGGAAAATTGTGATATGATGGCAAAGCATAAAAATATGGACAGAAAGAGAGAAAGTATATGAAAGTAATACTCGGATTATTGATTCCTTTTTTTGGAACGACACTTGGCTCAGCCTGTGTTTTCTTTATGAAAAGGGAATTAAAGCCTGCCGTACAGAAAGCCTTTTTGGGGCTTGCTTCCGGGGTTATGGTGGCAGCATCTGTTTGGTCTCTGCTGATCCCGGCCATGGATATGAGCGGGGCTATGGGCAGATTTGCCTTTATCCCTGCCGTTGCAGGATTCCTCCTGGGGATCGGGTTTTTGCTGCTTATGGATAAAACCGTGCCGCATCTTCATTTAGGCGCGGAGGAATCAGAAGGCCCGAAGGTGGCTTTAAAAAAAACAACCATGCTTGTCCTTGCAGTAACACTTCACAATATACCGGAAGGGCTTTCGGCCGGGGCTGTATTTGCGGGCGCTGTTTCAGGAAATGAAACAGTGACAATCGCAGGAGCATTTGCCCTGGCAATTGGAATCGCAGTGCAGAATTTTCCGGAGGGTGCGATTATCTCCATGCCCTTAAGGGGCGCAGGCGTGAGCCGCAGAAGAGCTTTTCTCTATGGGGCATTGTCGGGAATTGTAGAACCGATTGCCGGAGGAATCACTCTGCTTCTTGCTGCATATATTACGCCGATGCTTCCGTATCTTCTGGCATTTGCGGCAGGCGCCATGATCTATGTGGTTGTGGAGGAGCTGATACCGGAGGCGAATGAGGGGGAGCACAGCAACATCGGTACGATTGCTTTTGGGGCAGGGTTTGTGCTGATGATGATATTGGATGTAGCACTTGGCTGAGCATCCATTACAAAGGACGGAATGAGGGGAGAACATATGAAAAAATCAGCACCGGCCTGCATTATCACAGCCGGAATCTTATGGGGAATCATGGGGATTTTTGTGAGAAGGCTTGGCACTTATGGATTCACTTCCATACAGATTGCATCCCTTCGTATTATGGTGGGAGCATGGATCTTTTTGCCTCTGACCGCAGTCATGGACAGAGAAAAGCTGAAAATCCATATTCGGGACATCGGCTGGTTTCTGGGTCTTGGGATTGCAAGCATCCTGCTTTTTACGGTTTGCTATTTTACGACGATTTCTATGGCATCGCTTTCCGTTGCTGCGATTTTATTGTATACAGCGCCAATCATGGTGATGGTAATGTCTTTGGCCTTATTTCATGAGAGGCTGACGCTTCAAAAGGCAGCGGCCCTATTTCTGGCGTTTGCAGGCTGCATCCTGGTAACAGGAATCGGAGGCGGGATGAAAATATCCGCGGCTGCATTGGGATTTGGACTGATGTCAGGGGTTGGTTATGGACTTTACAGTATTCTTGGGACGTATGTTCTTCGGAAATACAGTCCGATCACTGTAACGACCTATGCGTTTCTCTGCGGCGGGGCAGGCGCTCTTTTGGTCTGTAATCCCTCAGACCTGCTATCAAAGATTCAGCGTACGGATGAGAAGGGAATTCTTATTTTGCTGATTTTTTTGACTGCCTTTGTGACAGCAGTGCTTCCATATCTTTTTTACACCACTGGTCTTGTGTCTATGAGAGCCAGCTCTGCGTCCATTATGGCATCTGTAGAACCTGTAGTTGCAACCATTGCCGGAGTGATCGTATTTCATGAGGCGCTTACGCCTATGTCTTTTCTTGGAATCGTTCTGGTGCTGGCTGCGATCACAATCCTGAATTTATAAATATACAAACTTTTGAATTTATAAAAAATACTTGCAATGCCGGTCTTTCTATTGTATAATCATTGATGTTGTAAAAAAGATGGTCCTCTGTTACAGGTTATGTATTAAGAACATCCGGAAGAATAGGAGAAAAAACATGAACGAAATTATCAAAAACATCGAAGCTGAGCAGTTAAAAGCAGAAGTTCCGCAGTTTTGCGTGGGCGATACGGTAAGAGTACACGCAATGATCAAGGAAGGTACCCGTGAGAGAATCCAGATTTTTGAGGGTACGGTTCTGAAGAGACAGGGCGGAAGCACCAGAGAGACTTTCACAGTAAGAAAGAGCTCCAATGGTGTAGGCGTTGAAAAAACATGGCCGCTGCATTCCCCACACGTAGTAAAGGTAGAAGTGATCCGCCGCGGTAAAGTGCGCCGTGCAAAACTGAACTATTTAAGAGACCGTGTTGGTAAATCTGCGAAGGTTAAAGAGCGCGTCAGATAATGAAAATTTCAGAGTTTTAAAAAGCAGGGACAATAACGATGGCTATTGTCCCTCTTTTTCCATTATGGAGAAGCGATATGAAAATTAAAAATTGGAAAAAAAATCCCAAAATAGCTGAGACAAGAGAAAGGCTGGAAAACGAAAAAATCCGAAAAGTATTGATATGGATTTTTGAGCTTACTGTGACGCTTGTCTTTGCCGCAGTGGTGGCAATTGCAATGTTTCAGTCAGTGACCATGCAGGAAAGCTCCATGGAGCCCACCTTGTCTGTTGGTGACAGATTTTTTATGAATCGTGTGATATATAAGGTGTCCTCTCCCCAGCGGGGCGATATCATTGTGTTTAAGACCAATGCCAGTGATGAGGCAGCTCTTCATATCCGGCGTGTCATCGGACTTCCGGGAGAAACCGTTCAGATCGCTGACGGACGCATTCTGATCAACGGAGAAACCTATAAGGAGGGCCGGGATTTTCCGAATATCAGCAATGCGGGAACGGCAGCCAATCCGATCACGTTGGAATCGGGAGAATATTTTGTGCTGGGGGATAACCGCAACAACAGTGAGGACAGCCGGTATGGAGACATCGGTAAGGTGAAAAAGCGTTACATTGTGGGAAAGCTTTGGTTTACCTGTTCTCCTTTGAAAAAAATTGGATTTTTGAAAGGTTAGAGAATATGAACGTACAGTGGTATCCAGGTCATATGACAAAAGCAAAGCGCCAGATGCAGGAGGACATCCGGCTGATCGATCTCATCATTGAGCTTCTGGACGCGCGCGTGCCTTTATCCAGCAGGAATCCGGATATTGATGAACTGGGAAAGAACAAATCCCGTTTGATTCTGCTGAACAAGGCAGATTTGGCGGATGAACGGCAGAACGAGGCATGGAAGGCTTATTTTCAGGAAAAGGGCTTTTATGTGGTAAAAGCAGATTCCAGAAACGGTTCCGGAATAAAAGCGATCCAGAATGTTATTCAGGATGTATGTAAAGAGAAAATTGAAAGGGACAGACGGCGGGGGATCAAAAACCGTCCGATCCGCGCTATGGTGGCAGGGATTCCTAATGTGGGAAAATCCACGTTTATCAATACCTTTGCGGGAAAAGCCTGCACAAAGACAGGCAACAGGCCCGGCGTTACCAAAGGCAGGCAGTGGATTCGTCTGAATAAGGGCGTGGAGCTCTTGGATACACCCGGAATCCTCTGGCCGAAATTCCAGGATCAGGAGGTAGGTATCCGCCTGGCCTTTGTCGGGTCTGTCAAGGATGATATCCTGCATATGGAAGAGCTCTCTCTTAAGCTTCTTTCTTATCTGCAGACACATTATGAGGGACTGCTTGGTAAGCGGTATGGAATTTCGGAGGAGGGCTCTGCCCTGGAGCTTCTGGAGGCGATCGCGAAGGTCAGAGGCTGCCTGAAAAAAGGGGAGGAGCTGGATTATGGCAAAGCATCCGGAATTCTCTTTGATGATTTCCGTGCCGGAAAGATCGGGCGGATCACTCTGGAGTGGGCAGATGCAAAAGGCCGGGAGTAGTTATATATGAAAACGATAGATGAAATCAGGGCGGAGCTCGCTGCTGCGGCCCCGGATATTTTTGAAACGCTTTGTAAAAAGTACGAAGATGATTCCAGAAGGGGTGTGCAGAAGCTTTTGATCCAATACAGGAAGCAGCGGGAAGCCCTGGAAAAAGAAATAAAGCGTACGGAACAAATGAAAAAATTTGAGCGGCAGTATGAAGAACAAGGATATCTCTGCGGAATTGACGAGGTAGGGAGAGGCCCCCTGGCGGGGCCCGTCGTAGCCTGTGCGGTAATTCTTCCAAAGGACTGTAAGATTTTATACCTTAATGATTCCAAGAAGCTGACCGCAAAGAAAAGAGAAGAATTGTATGAGGTCATCATGGAGCAGGCAGTTTCTGTGGGAATCGGCATGGTGGGGCCCGCGCGTATTGACGAGATCAACATCCTGCAGGCAACCTATGAGGCTATGCGGCGTGCAGTCGGGAAGCTTACAGTGAAGCCGCAGGTGCTCCTGAATGATGCGGTGACGATTCCGGATATTGCGATTCCTCAGGTTCCGATCATCAAGGGCGACGCCAGGAGCGTTTCCATTGCCGCTGCGAGTATTGTAGCTAAGGTAACAAGAGACCGGATGATGATGGAGTATGATAAAGTCATGCCGGAGTATGGATTTGCCTCCAACAAAGGCTATGGGGCGGCAGCTCATATTGAGGCATTGAAAAAATACGGACCCTCTCCGATTCACCGGGCAACGTTTATCAGGAATTTTGTACAGAAGATACCTACATAGAAACAGAAAAGAGCGGTTAGCACTGAACACAAATAAAAGAAGAATCGGAAGCTGTTACGAAGAAAAGGCAGCGGCCTTTTTGGAGCAGAAAGGTCTGGTTATCTGTGTACGCAACTTCCGGTGCAGATGCGGTGAAATCGATTTGATTGCACAGGATGGGGAATATCTGGTTTTCGTGGAAGTAAAATACAGAGGTTCCGGACACACAGGCAGTTCTCTGGCTGCGGTAGACAAAAGAAAACAATATGTGATTACGCAGGTGGCGCAGTATTATATGACGACACGGTTGAAAAGTGTGGACCGGCCATGCAGATTTGATGTCATTGGATTTGATGGGGAAAAGATCTGCTGGATTCCCAATGCGTTTGATGCCTGCGGAAGGTTTTGACAGATTGGGAGCGGAGGAAACGAATGAAGGTGAATTGGCATGATGCACATGCGGGCGGCATGCATGTAAATAAAAGCAAAGAGGTTGTGTATTTGACATATCCGCAATTGGAGCAGCTTCCGGAATTTATCCATGGCTTCAGTACGCGGCTGGGTGGTGTGAGCCAGGGGATTTATGCATCCATGAACCTAAGCTTTACAAGAGGGGATGACGAATCCCGTGTTTTCGAAAATTACAGACGTCTGGGAGAGGCCATGGGCTTTGCTGCGGAGGACGTGGTAACTTCCGACCAGACCCATACGACGAACGTGCGTGTGATGAAAGAGCAGGATCGGGGAAATGGAATTACGAAGCCCAGACCATATACGGATGTGGATGGCATGGTGACAGATGTTCCGGGGCTGGTGCTGGCCACTTTTTTTGCGGACTGCGTACCTCTGTATTTTGTGGACCCGGAGCATCGAGCCATAGGACTGTCCCATTCCGGCTGGAGAGGTACCGCGGGAAGGATCGGCGCCGTAACTGTGGAAACGATGAAATGTGAATATGGTTCCAGGGAAGACCGGATATATGCGGCAATCGGCCCATCCATATGTCAGGATTGTTATGAGGTGAGTGAGGATGTGATTCTCAAGTTTCGGAAGACCTTTGACAAAAAGCATTGGGACGCACTCTATTATGTGAAAGAAAACGGAAAGTATCAGCTTAACCTCTGGCAGGCAAATAAGATTATACTGAGAGAAGCAGGAATTTTAGAGGAGCATATTTCCATGCCGAATCTCTGCACCTGCTGCAATCCGGAATTCCTTTTTTCTCATCGGGCATCGAAAGGAAAACGGGGGAATTTAGCTGCATTTCTGGGAATTCGAAAATAAAGAACAATATGAATTGAGGCGGCCTTAGAAAGACCGCCTCACAATATTTATCATTTATTCACTTTTTTCATTAACTCCATAATCTTTTCGTTGCTGGAGCGAACCTTTTCTACGGAAACGTCATGATTGATGATATCAATGATGCTTGCCAAATATTTGCTCATGTTTGCTTCGATGTAGTATGGCCTGGTCAGAAGTTCAGGAATCCGGTAGTTCAGATTCGTGGTGATGACCTTATCCAGCCAGCCCTTTTCGTAGTAGTCATCGAATTTGTCCAGACCATCCGTGAACAAACCGTAGGTGGTACAGATAAATACACGGTTGGCGTGGCGTTCTTTGATCTGTTTTGCCACATCCAGCATGCTTTCGCCGGAGGAAATCATATCGTCTATAATGATGACGTCCTTGCCCTCTACGGAATCTCCCAGAAATTCATGAGCAACGATCGGATTCTTGCCGTTGACAATCGTAGAATAATCACGGCGTTTGTAGAACATCCCCATATCAACGCCAAGAATATTGGAAAAATATACGGCTCTGGACATTGCCCCCTCATCCGGGCTGATGATCATCAGATGGTCGTTGTCCAGTTTAAAATCGGGTACATTTTTTACCAACGCTTTCAGGAATTGATAGGTCGGAAAAAAATTGTCGAATCCATTCAGCGGAATGGAGTTCTGGACACGGGGATCGTGCGCGTCAAAGGTGATGAAATTGGAAACGCCCATATCACTCAGTTCTTTGAGTGCAAGTGCACAGTCCAGGGATTCTCGCCTGGAACGTCTGTGCTGACGGCCCTCGTACAGAAACGGCATGATGACGTTGATTCTGTGGGCCTTGCCGGTGGCAGCAGAAATAATTCTCTTCAGATCCTGATAGTGGTTGTCCGGGGACATGTGGTTTTCGTGGCCGCAGACCGTGTAGGTCTGGCTGTAATTGGTAACGTCAACCATGATATAAAGGTCTGTGCCCCGTACGGATTCCCTGATATAGCCTTTGCCTTCTCCGGTTCCAAAACGGACACATTCGCATTCCACCAGGAAGGATTTCTCGCTGTAGCCCTGAGGGATGATGCTGAGCTGTTTTTTGTAAACCAGCTCTTTACGGAATTTTACAAGCTTTTTGTCCACTTCCTGTGCCAGCTCCCGGCAGCCTGCGAGAGCAGCAATGCGGATTGGCGCAACGGGAAGAGATTTTTCAAGCAGCTCTATGTTCGGCATAATTTTCCTCCTAAGTATTCTGTCCGGCAGCGAAAGCAAAAACCGGAGCAATGATAATAACAGCTATTACATTTATAACATTTGCCCTAAATCACGTCAAGGAATTTATTGATTTTTACTTGTGAAATTGGTATGATAAGAAAGATAATAGATGACTACCGGGTGGAAATGCCCATTTTACGACGGAGTATATAAATGAAAGAAAAAAGACATAAAATTTCTGCTGTGCTTTCCGGCGGTATCGGTGAGGAGCTGGAACTGGAGCCGGGAGACATACTTTTGGAGATCAACGGAAAGCAGGTAGAGGATGTTTTTGATTACCGTTATCTGTTAAATGATGAATACGTGGTACTATTGATCGAGAAGCCGAACGGTGAGCAGTGGGAGCTGGAGGTGGAGAAGGAATATGACGAGGATCTGGGTGTTGAATTCGAAAATGGTTTGATGGATGAATACCGTTCCTGCTCCAATCACTGTATTTTCTGTTTTATTGACCAGATGCCGCCGGGAATGCGGAAGACTTTGTATTTTAAGGATGATGATTCCAGACTTTCTTTTTTGCAGGGGAATTATGTGACCTTGACGAATATGAGCCGGCAGGATATTGAACGGGTAATCCATTATCACCTTTCTCCGATCAATATTTCCTTCCAGGCGATGAATCCGAAGCTTCGCTGCAAAATGCTTCACAACCGCTTTGCAGGAGATGCCCTTTCCAGGGTGGACAGACTTTATGAAGCAGGGATTGCCATGAATGGACAGATCGTTCTATGCAAAGGGATCAACGATGGAGCGGAACTCGAGTACAGCCTGGAAAAGCTTTCTTCCTATGCACCGCTTCTTCAGAGCGTATCTGTTGTGCCTGTGGGGTTGACAAAATACAGAGAAGGGTTGTATCCTTTACAGGCGTTTGAAAAAGATGATGCCAAGAAGGTCCTTGCACAGATACACCGCTGGCAGGAAAAAATGATGCAGGCTTACGATATCCATTTTGTACATGCTTCGGACGAGTGGTATATCTTGGCAGGCGAGGAGCTTCCGGAGGAAGAACGCTACGATGGTTACCTTCAGCTCGAAAACGGTGTCGGGATGCTGCGGCTTTTGGAAACAGAGGTCAGAGAGGCTGTGAAAGAGAGGGCCGGAGATGACCGGGCGGCCCGGGTGACGCTTGCCACCGGAAAGCTGGCAGGGCCATATCTGAAGCGTTATCTGAAAATCATTACAGAAAAGTTTCCAAATGTGGAGACAAAAGTCAGAATGATCACAAACCATTTCTTTGGAGAGGAGATTACGGTTTCCGGCCTGATTACGGGAACAGACCTGAAAGAACAGTTGGGAGGACAGGAATTGGGGGACAGACTTCTGATTCCCTGCAATATGCTTCGAAGTGGTGAGAATGTTTTTTTGGATGATGTGACCGTAGAAGAGCTTTCGGCTTTTCTGGGTACGGAAATCGTAGTGGTGGATGAAAGCGGTGCGGATTTGGCAGCTTCCGTGCTGGATCCGCCGGAACATAGAAAATTGAAAAGGAGACAGATGTATGAGCAAACCAGTAGTAGCCATAGTGGGCAGGCCGAATGTCGGTAAATCCACTTTGTTCAATGCCCTGGCAGGCGGGATGATCTCGATTGTCAAGGATACTCCGGGTGTGACCAGAGACAGGATTTATGCGGATGTCACTTGGCTGGATAAATCATTTACTTTAATTGACACCGGAGGTATTGAGCCTGACAGCAGTGATGTGATTCTTTCCCAGATGCGGGAGCAGGCGCAGATTGCGATTGATACGGCGGATGTGATTGTGTTTATCACAGATGTAAGACAGGGGCTTACGGACTCTGATGCGAAGGTTGCGGATATGCTCCGCCGCAGCAAAAAGCCGGTCGTTTTGGTAGTCAACAAGGTGGACAGCGTTCAGAAATATCAGATGGATGTATATGAATTCTATAATCTGGGAATCGGAGAGCCAGTTGCCATTTCCGCGGCAAACCGCACGGGAATCGGGGATATGCTGGATGAAGTAGTCAAGGAATTTCAGGCAGGAAGCGAGGGGGAGGAAGAAGACGATATTCCGAAGATTGCCATTGTTGGTAAGCCGAATGTCGGCAAATCCTCCCTGGTCAATAAGCTTTTGGGTGAGGAACGTGTGATTGTTTCAGATATCGCAGGTACCACCAGAGACGCCATTGATACGAAAGCCAAATGGCAGGGAAGGGAATATATTTTTATTGATACGGCAGGACTGCGCAAAAAGGGTAAGGTCAGGGAACAGCTCGAGCGTTACAGTGTAATCCGAACAGTGACTGCCGTGGAGCGGGCACATATTGTGGTGCTCATGATTGATGCCACGGAGGGCGTGACAGAGCAGGATGCCAAAATTGCAGGCATCGCGCATGAGCGCGGTAAGGGTGTGATCATTGCCGTCAATAAATGGGACGCCATAGAAAAAGATGATAAGACAATTTACAAGCATACCAACCGGATCCGGGAGGTCCTGGCGTATATGCCGTATGCGGAGCTGGTGTTTATTTCCGCAAAAACAGGGCAGCGAATTCCGAGGCTGTTTGAGACCATAGACGCGGTTATTGAGAACCAGACGCTTCGGGTACAGACAGGAGTTCTGAATGAAATTCTTTCGGAAGCGGTTGCTATGCAGCAGCCTCCGTCGGATAAGGGGAAACGGCTGAAAATTTTCTATATGACTCAGGTATCCGTGCGGCCTCCCACATTTGTTATTTTTGTTAATGATAAGGAACTGATGCATTTTTCTTATACCAGATATCTGGAAAACAAGATTCGCGATGCATTTGGGTTCAGAGGAACGTCATTGAAGTTTATCATCCGCGAACGCGGAGAAAAGGATTGAATATCATGGAACGATTGATTTGTTTGGCAATAGGCTATATATGCGGGCTTTTCCAAACCTCTTATATTATCGGCAGAATGCACAGCACAGATATCCGTGAGCACGGAAGCGGAAATGCCGGCACGACCAACGCACTGCGCACATTCGGAAAAAAGGCGGGGGCAATGACCCTTCTGGGGGACTGCCTGAAATGCGTCATTGCAATTGTGATTACAAAGGCAGTTTATAAGAATCCTTCCGGTGATATTCTTCCGCTTTTGAGTCTTTATGCTGCCGCAGGCTGTATTTTGGGGCATAATTTTCCTTTTTACCTGAAATTTAAGGGAGGAAAAGGAGTAGCTGCTTCCGTAGGATTCATTCTCGCATTCGACTGGCGCATTTTTTTGATCTGCGCAGTGGTATTTTTTGGATTATTTTTTTCAACACATTATGTATCACTCTGCTCGATCAGTGCATACCTGGGAGCGCTTATCTGTATGGTGGTATTCGGCGAATTGGGCTATTATGGCATGGACAGGCCCCATACGCTGGAATTATATGGTGTGATGGCTGTGCTGACACTGCTGGCCATCTACAGACACCGGGCAAATATTACACGTCTCATAAACGGGACAGAAAGTAAAATCTTTCTCGGAAATGCCGGGAAAAGAAAAATTAAGAGGTGAAGAATATGGCAAAAATCAGTGTATTGGGAGCCGGAAGCTGGGGAACGGCGCTGTCCCTGCTTCTATACAACAACGGACATGAGGTAATTCTTTGGTCTGCCCTTACAGACGAAGTAAAAATGCTCAGTGAAACACGTGAGCATGCATCAAAGCTTCCGGGAGTAAGGCTTCCTGAGGATATGGAGATTACTTCGGATTTGGAAAAATCCCTGAAAAATCCGGATGTAGCGGTGCTTGCCGTTCCTTCACCGTTTACAAGAAGCACCGCATATCAGATGGCGCCGTTCGTGAGAGAAGGACAAAAAATCGTGAATGTGGCAAAGGGTGTGGAAGAGCATACCCTGATGACCTTAAGCGAGATCATCGGGCAGGAGATTCCGAATGCAGATGTATGCGTACTTTCCGGCCCGAGCCATGCCGAAGAGGTCGGAAGAGGACTTCCCACCACCTGTGTGGTTAGTGCAGAAACCAGGGAAACGGCAGAATATCTGCAGGGGATTTTTATGAGCCCAGTTTTCCGTGTATACACAACTCCGGATATTCTGGGTGTGGAGCTTGGCGGAGCTTTGAAAAATGTGATTGCTCTGGCAGCGGGTACGGCTGATGGATTGGGGTACGGTGATAATACCAAGGCTGCCCTGATTACAAGAGGAATTGCGGAAATTGCACGTTTGGGCGTGAAAATGGGTGCAAAAGCAGAGACCTTTTACGGACTTTCCGGTATCGGCGATCTGATTGTAACCTGTGCAAGCGTTCACAGCCGGAACCGTAAGGCAGGCTTCCTTATGGGCAAAGGTTATACCATGAAGGAAGCTATGGACGAGGTGCAAATGGTGGTAGAAGGTGTATATTCTGCCAAGGCTGCCAAGGAGCTTTCTGAGAAATACGGCGTGGAAATGCCCATCATTGATGAGGTAAATAAGGTTCTGTTTGAGGATAAGGCGGCATCTGAGGCTGTTATCGATTTGATGCTCCGTGATAAAAAAGTAGAAGCCCCGATGCTTCCGTGGGATTGATCTTACGTGAGAGCCAAACGCGCAATTTTTATGAATAAAAAAGCTTCCGCCGGATTGAGAAGGCAGCGGGAGCTTTTCTTTTGGCGTAATATACGGTTCTGCTGTAAAAAAACTAGAATTTGATATTCCGTAAATCCTCCGGTACATGGGAACTGTGGAAATTCCGGTTCAGGGTATCCAGAATCTCCATATCCTCCTGCTCAATGGAAAAATCAAAAATATTTCCGTTGGATGCGATTCGGTCAGGATGTACGGATTTCGGAATGACGGAAATACCTTTCTGTACAGCCCAGCGAAGTCCGATTTGGGCAGGCGTTCTTGCATATTTGGTACCGAGTACGCACATGACATCGTGATCAAGATAAGCACCTCTTGCAAGCGGCGCATATGCCTGGACCTGAATGCCGTTCCCCTGACAGTACTCAATCAGTTCTTTCGGAAAACACAGGGGATGACATTCAATCTGGTTTACGGCAGGTATGATGTCGGATACTTTGCGGAGCTCTTCCAGATGCCGGATTTCAAAATTGCTTACTCCGATAGAAAGCGCCCGTCCGGAAGCGAGGATTTCCTCCAATTCCTTCCATGTACTCAGATAACACCCCGGAACCGGCCAATGGATCAGATATAAATCCACGTAATCCAGACCAAGCCGTTCCAGGCTCCGTTCAAAAGCGCCCTTTACATCCCCCAGGCGCTGCGCTGTGTTCCATATTTTTGCAGTGATAAAGAGGTCTTTGCGGGGAATTCCGCATCTGGCAATGCCGCGGCCCACATTTTCCTCGTTTTTATAGACGGAGGCTGTGTCAATCATACGGTATCCTGATTGGACAGCAGCAGTAATTGCCGCTTCTGCTATATTTTCTCCGATTGCTTTATAAACTCCTAATCCCAATAAAGGCATTTCTCTGTCGTTGTTCAAGAAAATCGTATTTTTCAATAGTTTTCCTCCTTAACTTTTTGTTTCAATTTGCGCATGCTTTGAAGTATACCATAAAAATGTGAACGAAGAACATCAAATCTATTACAAATTTAATACATGCAAAGCATTGACATTGTTAAAAATAAAACAACAATGTTATTTTGGTGACAATAATGAGAAAAAGAGACAAGAATTCTTGCATAAAGCCAAAATAATTAGTGGTTTTTTATGATTATTACCTTGATAATCCCAGAGAAAAGATGTATAATAGCCTTAATTGATAAATTCTTGTCATAACGGAACATGGGATGACAAAGAACATATCAGCAAGTTATTTTACCGAAAACAGAAAGGAGCATAGAACTATGCACTTAATCAAAGATGAAAACGGTAATCTTGTCCGGCACGGACATGCGCATACACACGAACATACACACGCAGATGGCGTGACGCACAGCCATACCCATGAGCACAGTGCAGGAGATGATCATAACCATGAACATGGAGAGTCCTGCGGACATTCTCATGAGCATTGCGGTTCCTGCAGCGGCGGAGATTGTAAGAATGAAACAGTGGCACTGCTGACCTATATGCTGCAGCATAACGAGCACCACGCCGCCGAGCTGGACCAGATGGCCGAAAACCTGAAAAAAATGGGTATGGAGGCTGCGGCCGGAACCATAAAGGAGGGTGTGGCTGATTTCCAGAAGGGTAATATGCGTCTGGGTCTTGCTCTGACACTTGTTAAAGAGGAATTGAAGTAAGCTGACACTGGTTCAGCGGGTGAGTGACATAGGAGGCTAACATATGTGTTTGGCGACTGTATATAAAGAAAGTGATGATTCTGTAATCTTCAAAAATGTAAGCCGTATCGATGTGGATGGAGATAAGGTGATTCTCCGTGATATCATGGGAGATGAGAGAGTCATAGAGGGCCGTATTCTTATGGTGGATCTGGCGAACAGCATCGTAAAATTATGCTGCGAATGATTCATCTGTGAATTGAATGGGCGCAGGACTTGACAGATATATGAATAATAACCAGAATTATAAGTTGATTTAGGAGGCACCCGGTTATATGGCACATGTAATTGCTGTCGCAGGAAAAGGCGGCGTAGGAAAAACCACATTATGCGGAATGCTGGTTCAGTATCTATGTGAGAAAGGCAAGGGCCCGGTTCTTGCTGTCGATGCAGATGCAAATTCCAATCTGAATGAAGTTCTTGGTGTGAAGGTGGATACAACCCTTGGTGATGTGCGTGAAGAAATTGCACGTGCAGAAATGGCGAAGGAAAATCCGATACCGGCCGGCGTATCCAAGGCAGATTACGCAGAGATGCGTTTTGAGGATGCTCTGATCGAGGATGATGATTTTGATTTGCTTGTCATGGGAAGGACGCAGGGTAAGGGATGTTATTGCTTTGTTAACGGGCTTCTGCAGTCCCAGCTTGCCAGATACCAGAACAATTACCCTTATTTTGTTGTGGATAATGAGGCAGGAATGGAACACATCAGCAGAGGCGTGCTTCCGACCATGCAGACGGCGATCCTTGTAAGTGATTGCTCCAGACGGGGCGTGCAGGCGGTTGGCAGGATTGCCCGGCTGATTGAGGAATGTGACATGCATCCGTCTACGATTGGTTTGATCATCAACCGTGCTCCAAAGGGAGATCTGAATGCGGGCATAAAGGAAGAAATTGACAACCAGGGACTGCGTCTTCTCGGTGTTGTCCCACAGGATGAGACAGTATATGAATATGACTGCGAAGGCCGGCCTACGGCTTCCCTGCCAGAGGACAATCCGGTTAAAATGGCGCTTCGGGCCATTGCTGATAAGCTGGATTTATAAGGAACACCCCTTGCCGTTTTCCGGCAAGGGATGTTTATGCGAATAGGTAAAAGTTTCAGACCTATTTTTTTACATAAAAATAACCCATGGGAGGGGATGGGTTCCCGACCCTGGGCTTATTATAAAACATTATAAGAAAGACAAACGTACATCATTTTCATGTACAATTCAAAGGAGGTCTATAATGAGTGAATTCAAATTAACTACAGTGGAAGAATTTGAAGCTGCCACAAATCGGCTGTTAGAGACAGGTGCCAAGGTTGGTGCGGATTCCTGGCAGATGCGTGTAAAGAATCAAACTCCTCACTGTAAATTCGGTGAGTCTGGTGTGTGCTGCCGTATCTGTTCCATGGGACCGTGCCGTATTACCCCGAAAGCGCCAAGAGGTATCTGTGGCTGCGATGTGCATGGTATTGTAGGAAGAAACTATCTGCGTTTTACCGCAGGCGGCGCCGCAACCCATTCTGACCATGGACGTGAAATTGCCCATACTCTTTACCAGGCGGCTGCTGATGGCAACTACAAAGTAAAGGATGAGGCAAAGCTGAAAGTGCTTGCTGCAGAATTCGGCGTGGAAACCGAAGGAAGAGATATCTATGAGGTAGCGCATGAAGTGGCAGAAAAAGGCTTGCTGGAATATGGCAAACCGTTTGGAACTCAGATCTTTACGAAGCGTGCGCCGGAGCATACGCAGGAAATCTGGAAGAGGGAAGAAATTACTCCCCGTGCGATTGACCGCGAAGTATCCTGTGCGATGCATATGACTCATATGGGATGTTCTTCAAAGCCGGAGGCTCTGATTCGTCAGTCTCTCCGTAACGGACTTTCCGACGGCTGGGGCGGTTCCATGATGGGAACTGAATTTTCCGACGTTCTTTTCGGTACTCCGAGAGAAGTAGAAACAGAAGCCAATCTCGGCGTTATGGTAGCAGAAAATGTAAATATTGTTGTTCATGGACATGATCCGTCACTTTCTGAAATGATCTGTGAATATGCAGACAGCAAGGAAATGATCGACTATGCGAAATCCATGGGTGCACAGGGAATCACCGTATCTGGTGTCTGCTGTACCTCCAACGAGGTGGCAATGCGCCGTGGTATTCCAATGGCAGGTAACTTCCTGCAGCAGGAAAACGTAGTTCTGACTGGTGCCTGTGAGGCAATCGTTGTTGACGTGCAGTGTATCTTCCCTGCATTAGGACCACTTTCCAAGTGCTTCCACACCAAATTTATCACCACTTCTCCGATTGCACAGATGCCGGATTCCGAGTTCATCAGATTCAATGCCAAGACAGCCGGAGAAAACGCAAAGTTAATCGTTAAGACGGCAATTGAGAACTTTAAGAACAGAAATAATGATCTGGTTTATATTCCGCAGTTGAAGCAGAAAGCTACAGTTGGTTTTTCTGTGGAACAGATTGAGAAAAAACTGGATGGCGTTACCAACAGCCATGTGGATGAAACCGGAACAATGATGCCATTGGTTGACTGTGTGAAATCCGGTGTTCTCCGCGGAGCAGTGGCCATGGTAGGATGCAACAATCCGAAGATTCGTCCGGATGCAGCACATATCTCACTGATGAAGAAGCTGATTGCAAATGATATCATTCTGGTAGTATCCGGGTGTTCCGCACAGGCTGCGGCAAAAGCAGGCTTAATGGATAAGAGGGCAAAGGAGCTCTGCGGTGCGGGCCTGAAACGTGTTTGTGAACTTGCAGATATCCCGCCTGTATTACATATGGGCTCCTGTGTTGATATCAGCCGTATGATGGTGCTTGCCTCCAGAATTGCAAAGGATTCCGGATGGAATATTTCCCAGATTCCGCTTGTAGGCTGCGCTCCTGAGTGGATGTCTGAAAAAGCGGTTTCCATTGGTAACTATGTAGTGGCAACAGGTATTGATACATATTTGGGCGTTGAACCGTATGCGTATGGTTCCTCTGAAGTTGACGGTCTTTTGAAGGGCGGCCTGAGAGATTGGGTAGAAGCCTGCTATACCGTAGAAAAAGACATTGACAAATTAGGCGATCTGATGATCGAAAGGATTGAGGAAAAGAGAGCTGCATTAGGTATCTGATGCGGAAAGAAAGGCGCGATAACTATGAAAATTGCAGTAACCGGCAAAGGCGGAGTAGGAAAGACAACATTTGCGGCAACACTTGCCAGATTATATGCGGACGAGGGACGGCATGTCCTGGCAGCAGATGTGGATCCGGATGCAAACCTGGGGCTTGCACTCGGTTTTGACGAAGAAACTCTGGACTCTATCGTTCCGGTTTCCAGAATGCGAAAGCTGGTGGAGGAGCGTACCGGAGCAAACAGTCAGAATCAGTTTTATAAGCTGAATCCCAAAGTAGACGATATTCCGGATATTTACGGCAAGGTGTGCAACGGTGTGAAGCTGTTGGTTCTTGGAACTGTTGAGACTGGGGGCGGCGGCTGTGTCTGTCCGGAGCATGTAATGCTGAAGCGCATCATCAACAATCTGGTCCTTCACAGGGATGATGTGGTAATTCTGGATATGGAGGCTGGCCTTGAGCATCTCGGGAGAGGAACGACAGAAAGTGTGGATGCTTTTGTTGTGGTTATTGAGCCGGGCGCCAGAAGCGTACAGACCTATAAAAATGTCAAGCGTCTTGCAAAGGATCTGGGTGTTTCCCAGATAAAGGTGGTGGCAAACAAGGTACGCAATGAAGATGATGCGGCCTTTATTGTGAACAAAATTCCACAGGAGGATCTGCTTGGAATGATTCACTATAATACGGAGGTTATCGATGCCGACCGTCAGGGAAAATCCCCTTACGATTTCAGCGAGACAGTTACCAGAGAAATTATCAAAATCAAAGAGAAGATAGATCAAAAATCAGATCTTTAAATTAGGAGGTATGACAGTGCTTTTATTTGATATCGTATTTAACGGAAATGATAGCATGTATGCAGAAGCAGTGGAAGCCGTTGAAGGAGCTATTGCCAAATATGGTGAAGAAAAGGCTTTAGGTTTTCCGGATACCGCGTATACGCTGGCTTGCTATTATGCAGAGACAGGAACAAAAATCACAACATTAAAAGAAGCAAAAGAGGCTCTTGGTTATATAAAGTCCATTATGACCCGTGAAAGACGTCTGGATTCCGGTTTCAAATCCGGCGTTGCAACGGCATTGTCCGCTGAGCTGATTGAGGCAGTGAAATATATTGATGGACAGCAGCCATATACGGAACCGTATCTTGGACATATGACCGACGCTCAGATTCGTGAGCTTGGTGTACCGCTTGTAACCGGCGATATCCCCGGCATTGCAGTTATCATCAATGCGGCTCCGACTGTGGAAGAGGCGTGTGCACTGGTTAAGAGCTATCAGGCACAGGGTAATTTCGTATGTCTGGTAGGCGGAATTATCGAACAGTTGAAGGAAGCAAACTATAAGACTGGCTTCAATGTACGTGTATTCCCAATTGGCGAAAATATTTCTTCCGTTTGTCATGCCGTATCTGCCGCATGCAGAACCGCTATGATCTTCGGTAATATCACACCTGGCGATAAGGCTGCTCTTCAGGAGTACACCTTCAACAGATTCCGCGCATTTGTCAATGCATTCGGACCTCTGGATGAAAAAACCGTTGCCTGCGGTGCCGGCGCGATTTACTATGGCTTCCCGGTTGTTACCAACGATATGGACTACACACCGTCCGTACCGAAGAGCCTGATCAAGCAGCCGAACGTAGAAGAATTCAATGCGACCTCCCTGGAAGCCCGTGATATCAAGATCAAGATTACAAACGTGGATATTCCGGTAGCATTCGCATCTGCATTCGAAGGTGAGATCATCCGCCGCAAAGACATGCAGGTAGAATTTGACGGCTCCCGTGTAGACTGTGCAGAGCTTGTACATACTTATGAAATGTCTGAAATTGAAGACCATAGGATCACAGTTGTCGGTCCGGAAGTGGACGACATGGAGCTTGGCAGCAAGAACAGCATTGCTTACGTAGTAAAAGTTGCAGGCAAGAATATGCAGCCTGACTTTGAACCGGTTATTGAGCGTAAATTCCATAACTATATCAACTGTATCGAGGGTGTATACCATACCGGACAGAGAGATATGCAGCGTATCCGTATCAGCATTGATGCATTCAATGCGGGATTCAGGATCAAACATATCGGTGAGGTACTGTATACACAGGTAAAAAATGAGTTTGACGCGGTTGTTGATAAATGTGAAGTTGTGATTTATACAGATCCGGCTGAATGTACCAGAATCCGTCACGAAGTGGCTATTCCGACCTTTAATAAGCGTGACGAGCGCCTGTCCACTCTGACTGACGAATCTGTAGATGTATACTACAGTTGTATCCTTTGCCAGGCATTCTCTCCATCCCACGTGTGCGTGGTTACACCGGAGAGACTTGGACTTTGCGGCGCCGTTTCATGGCTGGATGCGAAAGCAACCAACGAGCTGGACCCGGCCGGTCCCTGCCAGGTAATTACGAAAGAAAGAGTGATCGATGAAAATCTTGGTGCTTATGAGGATGTTGATGAGGCAGTACAGAAATATTCTCAGGGTGCACTGGAGCACGTTACCCTGTACTCCATCATGCAGGACCCAATGACCTCCTGCGGCTGCTTCGAGTGTATCTGCGGTATCGAGCCGTTCTCCAACGGTGTTGTTATTGCAAACCGTGAGTATGCAGGCATGACACCACTTGGAATGACCTTCCCGGAAATGGCATCCATGACCGGCGGCGGTGTACAGACTCCCGGTTTCATGGGACATGGAAAACATTTCATCGGCTCCAAGAAATTCATGAAGGCAGAAGGCGGTATCGAGCGTATCGTATGGATGCCGAAAGAACTGAAAGAGTTCGTTGCGGAGAGATTGAATAAAACCGCACAGGAACTGTACGGAATCGAAAACTTCACTGACATGATCGGTGATGAAACAGTAGCAGAGGACCCGGAAACACTGGTAGCTTTCCTGACAGAAAAGGGCCATCCGGCGCTTGCCATGGAACCAATGATGTAAAAAAATCCTTTCCGCCGCATAAAACCGTGCCGGCAGCGGGCGGCGGAAGGAATTATGTACAGGCGTACAAAACCTGCACAGGAACCTATTAACTTTATTTATTATAAGGTGGAGATGTGCAACATGTTAATCAACAGAATTTTTAGTGGAAATGATGCAGTATTCGGTTTAACCGGGCAGGCTGTAGACGAGGCAATCCGGCAGCATGGTGCGGACATGGCTGTAGGATTCCCGAACACGGCGTATTGTCTGCCGTGTTACTACGCTGTCACGGGTGTAAAAATAAAAACTTTAGGTGAATTGAAGGAAGCGCTGGGCGTGGTAAAAACGCTGATGACCAGAGAGCATCAGTTGGAGGATGCTCTGATGTCAGGTGTTGCAACTGCCCTCTGTGCGGAATTTATTGAAGCATTAAAGTACATTGGTGAAGCTCAGCCATACAGCGAACCATGCTATGGGCATTTGGCTGATTCGATTATTCGGGAAATGGGTGTGCCGTTGGTAACCGGTGATATCCCGGGTGTGGCTGTTATTCTCGGTTCCGCACCGACCGCACAGGAAGGTGTGGATTTGATCAGGAGCTATCAGGCTCAGGGCATTTTGGTTACATTGGTAGGCGGAATCATTGACCAGGCCCGGGAATGCGGCTTGAATATGGGATATAACGTAAGAATTGTGCCTCTCGGCAAGGATGTAACCTCTGTGATTCACGTTGTATCCGTGGCACTCCGTGCTGCTTTGATTTTCGGTAATGTGACTCCTGGCGATGCAGGCAGTCTGATTGCTTATACATCAGAAAGGGTCCCGGCATTTGTGAATGCCTTTAAGCCGGTTGATGATGTAATTTTGGCCGCGGGGGCAGGCGCCATCAAGCTGGGATTCCCGGTAATCTCTAATGAAAATGAGAATATTGCGGAAGTTCCGGGCGCATTGATCGCATGCCAGAATGTGGCAGATTTTAATAAGGTTTCCCTGGAAGCCCGGAATATTAAAATCAAAATTACGAATATTGATATTCCGGTAGCGTTCGCATCGGCCTTTGAAGGTGAGATCATCCGCCGTAAAGATATGCAGGCAGAGTTTGATGGCTCCCGCGTAGATTGTGCGGAGCTTGTTCAGACAAAAGCTATGGATGAGGTGGAAGACCACAGGATCGAAGTTATTGGTCCGGATATAGATACCTTCGAGGATGGCAGCAAACACAGCCTTGCTTACGTGGTAGAAGTGGCAGGAAAGAAAATGCAGCCGGATTTTGAACCGGTTATCGAACGCAAATTCCATAATTATATCAACTGTATTGAGGGTGTATACCATACCGGACAGAGAGACATGTTCCGTATCCGTATCAGCCACGAGGCCTATCAGGCAGGCTTTAGGGCAAGGCACTTCGGAGAAGTGCTTTATGCACAGGTAAAGAACGAATTCGAGGCTGTTGTAGATAAATGTCAGGTGAAAATTTATACGGATCCGGCTGAATGTACCAGAATCCGTCATGAAGCTGCAATCCCGGCTTTTGAAAAACGTGATGCACGTTTGGAGACACTGACTGATGAATCCGTAGATGTATACTATAGCTGCATTCTCTGTCAGGCATTTTCTCCATCTCACGTATGTGTGGTTACTCCGGAAAGACTTGGTCTTTGCGGTGCTGTATCATGGCTTGATGCAAAGGCAACAAATGAACTGGACCCGGCAGGACCATGCCAGATTATTACAAAAGAAAGAGTAATCGATGAGGCTCTTGGCTCTTACGAGGACGTTGATGAGGCCGTACAGAAATACTCTCAGGGTGCACTGGAGCATGTTACCCTGTATTCCATTATGCAGGATCCAATGACCTCCTGCGGATGCTTCGAGTGTATCTGTGGTATTGAACCGTTCTCCAACGGCGTAGTCATTGCAAATCGTGAGTATGCGGGCATGACCCCTCTTGGAATGACCTTCCCGGAAATGGCATCCATGACCGGCGGCGGTGTACAGACTCCAGGATTTATGGGACATGGGAAACACTTTATTGGTTCTAAGAAATTCATGAAGGCGGAAGGCGGTATCAAGCGCATCGTATGGATGCCGAAGGAATTGAAAGATACGGTGGCAGAGCGTCTGAACAAAACTGCAAAAGAGCTTTACGGAATCGACCGTTTCACTGATAAAATCGGTGATGAAACAATTGCTACGGATCCGGAAACACTGGTTGCATTTTTGACAGAACATGAACATCCTGCCTTGTCAATGGAACCGATGATGTAGTATACTATATATATTAATTTTTTTAGAGGAGGCTAACGAGAAATGCCGTTTAATCAGAAACCACAAAAGTTTAATGCAAAGATTAACACAGTCACAATCGGAAGCGGAGATAAGGCTGTATCCATTGGCGGAAATTCCACGTTTCCATTTTATAGCTTTGATGCTCCGACAGAGAATACTGCAAAAGTCGGTGTGGAAATCTCAGACATGGGTCTGGAAGGCGCATCTGAAGGTATCAGAGCATATTATGACGGTGCTTCCACAATGGCTGAAATTGCTCGGAAGGCAGCAGCAATGGAGGGCGCAGACTTTGTAGCACTCGTTCTGGAAGGCGGAGACCCGAACGGTGAAGACAAATCTGTGGAGGAGTTAATCGCAGTCGTAAAAGAGGTTGCAGATGCAGTTGACTGTCCATTAGTCGTAGAGGGCTGCAAAAACGTAGAAAAAGATGCAGAACTGCTTCCGAAAGTAGCAGAAGTCCTTCAGGGAAGAAATGTCCTGATTCTGTCTGAAAAGGAAGAGAACTATAAGGCTATCGGTGCGGCTGCAGGTCTGGCTTATGATCAGATCGTAGGCGCTGAGTCTGCTGTAGATATCAACCTTGCAAAACAGTTAAACGTAGTAACCACACAGTTAGGTGTTAATGCACAGAAGATCGTGATGAATGTCGGAAGTGCATGTGCCGGATATGGATACGAGTATGTTGTATCCACTATGGACCGTATCAAGGGCGCAGCTTTAGGTCAGAATGACAATATGCTGCAGATGCCTATCATTACACCAGTTGCTTCCGAGACATGGGGCGTAAAAGAAGCATCCGCTTCTGAAGAAGACATGCCGGAATGGGGCCCGCAGGATGAGCGTGGAATCGATATGGAAATTATGACTGCAGCAGCAGACCTGGCAGCAGGTTCTGACGCGGTTATTCTGAGACATCCGCAGTCTGTGGCAACAATTTCCAAAATGATCAAAGCACTTGCGTAATTGAATAGGAGGAAGAAGATATGGCACTGAATGGTATTCAGATCTTTAAATTAACACCAAAGAAAAACTGTAAGGAATGCGGATGCCCTACGTGTATGGCTTTCTCTATGAAGGTTGCACAGGGCGCTATGAAAATTGAGCAGTGTCCGCATATGTCTGACGAGGCAATTGCTTCTCTGTCTGAGGCAACTGCTCCGCCAATGAAAACAATCAAAATCGGTACAGGTGATGGAGAATTCACTCTGGGCGGCGAGACTGTTTTATTCAGACATGAAAAAACTTTTGTAAGCAAAACAAGATATGCGGTTGCACTGTGCACAGATATGGATGATGCCGCAGTGGAAGCAAAACTGGCGGAAATTCCGAAGGTTGATTACGACCGTATCGGTGAGAGAATGTATGCAGAGCTTGTATATGTAAACTGCGGTGAAGGTGCTGACGCTGCAAAATATACTGCATTGGTGGAAAAGGCTGCCCGACTTGGAAGAACTCTCGTTCTCGGATGTTCGGATCCGGAAATTGCAAAAGCAGCTCTTGCAGTATGTAAGGACAGCAAACCGGTTCTGAACGGAGCCAATGCCTCCAACTACGAGGCAATGAACGCTGCTGCAACAGAGGCAGGCGTTGTGCTGGGTGTATCAGGCAAAGATATTAACGAATTGTATGATACCGTTGCAGCTATCGAAAAACTCGGCAATAAGAATCTTGTTGTTGATGTTACAGGAGCTGATATTAAGGAAACCTTTGCAAATGCAGTATTGGTTCGCCGTGCGGCACTGAAGGATCAGGATAGAACCTTTGGCTATCCGTCTATCGTAAACACTGTGAAGCTTGCAAAAGGCGATGTACATATGCAGGCGGCTCTGGCATCTCTGTTCACCATGAAATATGGTTCCATAATCGTTATGGAGCAGATGACCTATGCAGAAGCACTTCCGATTTATGGACTTCGTCAGAACCTGTTTACAGACCCGCAGAAGCCAATGAAGGTTGAGCCCGGCATCTATCCGTTAAACGGAGCAGATGAGAATTCCCTGGTTGTTACAACCGTAGACTTCGCACTTACATATTTCGTAGTATCCGGTGAGCTGGAGCGCTCCGGTGTACCGCTTAATTTTGTAATCAATGATGCAGGCGGACTTTCCGTACTGACATCCTGGGCTGCCGGCAAATTCTCCGGAAATAGTATTTCCAAATTTATCCAGGAGCAGGTTGAGCCGAAGGTAAAATGCAGAAAGCTTGTGATTCCGGGTAAGGTAGCTGTTCTGAAGGGTGATCTGGAAGCAAAGCTTCCTGGCTGGGAAATCATCGTTGGACCGAGAGAAGCTGTGCAGCTTGTGAAGTTCTTAAAAGACATGCAGGCATAAATCCGTATTAAAAAGATTATTAAATAAAGGAGAACACGAGTATGGCAAAATTTGTGACTATTGGGGAAAGACTTTCAACCACAGCACCGGCGGTAAACAAAGCATTTACCGAAAGAGACCCGGAGCCGATTTTGAAAAGAGCAAAACAGCAGTTGGACGCAGGCGCTACCTATCTGGATGTAAATATCGGACCGGCAGAAAACGATGGGGAAGATCTGATGAAATGGGCTGTTCAGCTCCTTCAGAGTGAATTTGACAACGTTCCGCTTGCTTTGGACACTACAAATATGAAAGCAATTGAAGCTGGTATTTCCGTATACAACAGAGCAAAAGGAAAACCAATCGTTAACTCTGCAGATGCGGGAGACAGAATTGCAAATATTGACCTTGCCGCAGCAAATGATGCAATTGTAATCGCTCTTTGCTCTTCCGGTATGGTTGCCTCAGATAATGATGAGCGTATGATGCACTGCCAGAATATGCTGGAAAGAGGCATGATGCTTGGCATGGATCCTCAGGATCTGTGGTTTGACCCATTATTCCTGGTTGTAAAAGGAATGCAGGACAAGCAGATGGAAGTTCTGGAAGCCATTAAAATGTTCTCTGAAATGGGATTGAATTCTACAGGCGGACTTTCCAACAACAGCAATGGTATGCCGAAGCATATCCGTCCGATCATGGATTCCGCTCTGGTAGCTATGGCTATGATGCAGGGCCTGACATCTGCAATCGTAAATCCAAACGACCTTCGTCTGATGGAAACAATCAAATCCTGTGATGTATTCAAGAACAATACTTTGTATGCGGATTCCTATCTGGAAATCTGATCAGATTTAAAATTTGCATACATACCATAAGGGGCTGGAGGCTTCGGCCTTCAGCTCTTTTTTATTTCCAATGAAAAGGCTGAGAGAAAGGTGGTTGCCGGATGTTTAAGGTAACATTTGCATTCGAAGATGGCAGTGTGGTAGAGACATATGCCAATGCGGGGGATAATTTACTGGAAATCGCACGTGAGGCGAATGTGGCGATTGATGCGCCATGTTCCGGAAATGCATCCTGCGGAAAATGCCGGGTGCAGTTAAAGCGCGGAGAACTGGATTCTAAGAAGACGCTTCATATCTCTGACGAGGAATATGAAGAAGGCTGGCGTCTGGCATGTGTCAGTACGGTTAATGCGGATGTAACAGTACTGGTGCCGGATATTGCCTCTGCTTATAAGAGCAGGATGAAGGTTGCTGATCTAAGCTCCAAAGAGGAAATCGCCATTTTTGAAAATGCCAAAAGAGAGATTGAGCTCACCGGCATAGAGCTGAGAAATAGCCTGGATGTGGTGGAAGTGATCATGGATCCGCCTACTCTGGATGATACGATGCCTGATAATGAAAGGTTGTCACGTGCATTACGAAAATTCCTGAATCTGAAAAGGGTCAGAATCCCTTATGTAGTTTTGAAAAAGCTTCCGGATGTTTTGCGTGATAATGATTTCAAAGTAAAATGTATTTTACGTACAACTCCCGACGATATGTTTGTATATGATATTTTTGGCATTGACGAAGATATAATTGTGGGAGGACTGGCTATTGATATTGGTACTACAACAGTTTCTGCCGTGATCATTAACATGGAAAACGGAGAAATTCTGGCAAAGGGGTCTGCCGGAAACGGACAGATTCGTTATGGCGCGGATGTTATTAACCGTATTATTGAACAGCAGAAGCCAGGCGGCAGGAAAAAGCTGCAGGATGCAGTGATTAAGGAGACCATAAATCCGATGATCAGAGAGATGTGCAGGAGTGCAAATCTTTCTGAGAATCAGATTTATCGAATGTGTGTAGCATCTAATACGACGATGAATCATCTGTTTGCAGGAATCAATGCCGATCCGCTGCGTATGGAGCCGTACATTCCTGCATTCTTTAAAACCAATTCCCTGTTTGCTTCCGATGTGGGAATTGATATTAATCAGGATGCACATATTATTGTTGCACCAAATATAGGAAGCTATGTAGGCGGCGATATTACAGCCGGAACATTGGTCAGCAGGATTTGGAACAGACCTGAGTTTTCACTGTTTATTGACCTTGGTACCAACGGAGAGCTGGTATTCGGCAATTCCGATTTTATGATGAGCTGTGCATGCTCCGCCGGCCCTGCATTTGAGGGCGGTGATATCAGCTGCGGTATGCGTGCAACGGATGGGGCGATTGAAGCATGTACGATTGACAAAGTAACTATGGAACCGACCTATAAGGTGGTCGGAAAACCTGGAACAAAACCAATCGGTCTTTGTGGTTCCGGTATTATAGATGTCATCAGTGAGCTGTTCATCAGCGGAATTATCAACCCGAAGGGCAGATTTGTCCGTGAAGGAAAGCGTGTAAGACGCGACGAGTATGGTATGGGAAGCTACGTGCTTGCTTTTGAGGAAGAGGCAGGCTCCGTGAAGGACGTAGAGATTACTGAGGTTGACATTGATAACTTTATCCGTGCAAAGGGAGCAATTTTCTCTGCTATCCGTACAATGCTGGCATCTTTGGATTTTGATGTCTCCATGATCGATGACGTATATGTGGCTGGCGGCATCGGCAGCGGAATCAACATGCGAAATGCCGTGAATATAGGTATGTTCCCGGATATTCCGCTTGAGAAATTCCATTATATCGGCAATTCTTCTCTGACTGGCGCATATTTAATGCTGCTTTCTACGGAATCAGAAAAGAAAACCTACAATCTGGCTTCCAATATGACATATATGGAGCTTTCTACAGTACCGACTTATATGGATGAGTTTGTCGGAGCATGCTTTATTCCGCATACAGACACCGGTTTGTTTCCGGATGTTATGAAGCAGCTTAACAATTAATTTACAGAGGTAACATATGGCATTTAATATAAATGATTTAGGCTATGAAAAGGACAGCAAGGAGAGAATGCCCTGGGAGCATTATATGGAGCAATATCAGAATGCGGATCCATTGGAAATTTCAAAAAGGCTTGCGGTTCCTTATGATGAGGAAACAAAAGCTTTTACCTTGAAATTTCTCGGGACAGTATACCATATTACATTCCCGGATTTTCAGGTGACACACCTGGAAGATGACATGGGCTTTTATCCTTTGGAAGAAATGATATATGCCAGAATACTGACCATTCGTTTCCTGCTTTGCGGTGCAGTTTCGGAGGGAACAGGCAGGTATAAGACTTACCGTGAAATGCCCTGGGGAGAGGTCTACCTGCGGCAATTTGACGGAAGGTGTATCAAGCGTCTTGCTTTTTCCTATGGAAACAGAATTTCCGCTTTTCAGGCAATTATGGAGCATCTCCATGCGGAGCCTGTAAAGCATGGGGATACGGCATATGAGGTGGAAATCTATCCGGGATACCGGATACAGATGATCCTGTGGGAGGGCGATGAGGAATTTCCGCCATCTTCCCAAATCCTGTTTTCGGATAATTTTCCTGTTTCCTTCCAGGCAGAGGATATGGCTGTTATGGGGGATGTGATCATCGGCTCCTTAAAAGCGTTCGGAAAAGCCATTCCATAAACCAGATTAAAGCAGGCAGACGCCTGTTTTATAATAGAAAACCCAAAGGGGATCATTCGGTAAGCGTACCGATGACGGAAAAGAAAAGGAGGTAATTTTCTATGGGATTCAAAAGTGACATCGAAATTGCACAGGAGTGCGAAATGCTGCCAATC
>ERZ781272.198-NODE-198-length-71637-cov-5.110181_pt1 | contig 71637 bp, 68 predicted proteins | sample MGYA00375850_ERZ781272 | MGnify/ENA primary metagenome ERZ781272 (study PRJEB29790, sample SAMN06051246) | human gut metagenome | host: Homo sapiens | place: USA: Cincinnati, Ohio | collected 2013-06-21 | study: EMG produced TPA metagenomics assembly of the Gut...
ACTTGCATGTGTTAGGCGCGCCGCCAGCGTTCGTCCTGAGCCAGGATCAAACTCTCTATAGTATGGTATTAAAACGCTCTCGCGGTTTAACCAAAAGAAAATTTATCCGCTCTTCGCGAATCACTAACGTCTTGTTAGTACGAATGTCACTTTCGTGACACCCAAAGAAATTTACAAGGGTTTGTACTTGTTTAGCATTGTTTAATTTTCAAGGTCCCGTGCTTCCGTTGAAGCTTTTCTATTATATCACACCGTCTCCCCTCTGTCAACATCTTTTTTTGACGTTTTTCTCAGGAAGTCCTGCCTGTGATTCCAGCCGCTTCAAACGGCAGCCTTGCTATCTTATCACATCTCCACTCCTCTGTCAACACTTTTTTATTAGGTTTTCAAAATGGGAGGTGATTTTACTGGGAAATGGCCCAGTCTTTCGGACAGCTTGTTTATATTATCACACCTTTTCTCCTTCGTCAACCCTTTTTCGACTTTTTTCTCACTACTTTTTTCTACTTGCAGCAATTTCTCCCTCCCTTAATTCCTGCTCGTATTCTTTTAAAGGCATTAAATCCCGATTTCTTCTATCCTTTGGATAATTCGGTCGTCAATCAACGGGTCGTTGTGCTCATTGATTTTTAGTCCTGCCTTTAACAGCCGATCCCTCGTAATCCGCTGGGCCTGGGAAAAGAGGGCCTCCTGTTTTGTCTCTCCTTCTTTTAAAGGATAATTGTCGATTGTCTTTGCCAGGAAATCAACGGTACTGTCGATGACCCAGATGTCGATTTCACACAGTTTTGCGTCTGTATCCTCAAGTGTATGCTTTATTCTTCTCTCATACAAAATGTCTGTCAGTGTCATAGCGACCAAAAGACCTGCTGCCACAATCATGACAATCCAAACCACATCGACCCACATAAGGACCCTCCTTTTGAGAAAATTCTCCTTTTATTAGGTTATTCTGCAAAAGGAAAAGAGTTCCTGAAAAAAGTGCGGATATTGGCTTCTGTTCTGGAAAGAATATCTACCATGCCAGATTGGAGGTAAAACAACAGTGGAAGATAAAACAATCAAGGTCTTGCGTGTACTCGTCATCATCATGTTAAATGTCTTTTTAATCGGGCTGGTCTCAAACCTGAGCGGAACCGGTTCGGTAATGACCCTGTCCAAATACGGTTCGCGCGGGGATGAGGTACGCCAAATCCAGACAAGGCTCAAGGAACTCGGCTATAATCCAGGGACCATTGACGGAATTTACGGAAAGAATACACAAAATGCGGTCAAGTCCTTCCAGAGAGACAAAGGTCTGTCCGTAGACGGCATTGCCGGGTCACAAACACTCAAAGCCCTCGGCATTTCTTCCGGCGGTTCAACGAGCGGCGGATATACGGAAAACGACGTCAATCTGCTCGCACGCATTATCTCCGCAGAGTCAAGGGGAGAGCCCTATTCCGGGCAGGTGGCGGTCGGCGCCGTCATCTTAAATCGTGTGGAACACCCCTCATTCCCAGATACCATCGCCGGTGTCATCTATCAGCCGGGAGCTTTTACCGCCATCACGGATGGACAGTTCAATGAGCCGGTGGCTGAATCCTCGGTTCGCGCGGCAAAGGAAGCCCTTGCGGGAAGTGACCCTTCCGGCGGCGCTATCTATTATTATAACCCGGATAAGACCTCCAGCGCGTGGATGCTCGCCCGTCCAGTCATCGTCCGCATCGGAAAGCACCTCTTTTGTAATTAAACAGAAAGTCTGTTCTGTTGTTTCATTGATAAATCAGGTAGAAATGCGGCCAAAGCCGCCCGGCAAGCAGGAGAAGCTCTACCAATGTTCCTTTCTAGCCCGGTTCACCATATAAACACCCTTTCGATTTTCTCCGCAAAAAGATGACCCACGCTTTTCCGCTCCATCAGCCCGGTGCGGTCCGGCCGTACCTCATAGCCATCACGGACAAGACGCGCACAAACCGAGTTCTCCCCGTCAAAGAGGTCGCGCCCTGCATGAAAGCCCACGAGCATCAGCAAAGGAACCACCCGCACCGGGCTCTCCCTAGACAGAGATGGGAGTGGCTCTCCAATGAAAATTAGCTCCTCTCCTGCACGCAGAGGCGCACGCAGAACCGTTTGAATCCCACTTTCAAATCCATGACAGGTATAGAGCATCTGCTCCTGACCTGCCTCTTGTTCCCGCAAGGCGGAAAACAGCTTCCCTGCATCCTCCGCGTCTTTCACCAAAGGCTCCCCGATTGAAGTGCAAAGCTTCGGGTACTCCTGCGCACAGCGGATTATCTGCTGATAGTATCTGCCTGCTGTGAATAGAATCGGTTGAAGGAATACACTCCGAACTCCCAGTATGCTCAGCAGCCGCAGCATTTCGCCAAGCAGCAGCAAATGAATCCCTCTGGTTAAAAGCTTTTCCCGCATCTTACCGCTTAGACATACCGCGCAGACGGGAACGTGTGGATGACGGCTCTCGATCTCCCTGGAAAACGGGAAAATCTGTCCCTCTGCCGATTTTCTGCTTGCAGTCCCATGCCAAACGGCTAGCAGGACTTTTCCCCGCTCCATTGCACGCACCAAGGCGGAGAGATTCTCCGCCTCTAAGGTTGGCAACAGCCCGAGAATCTCCCGTTTTTCCTCTGAGGAAAGGGAAGAGGAGACAATTCTCTCCCGAAGACACGTCAATGCGGGAAGCTTTTGAAGCGCATGCTGTGAGGAACTCTCGAATCCATCCAAAAGCACCTGATCCAGTGCAGGATAACTCCCGTGGGTCGTGACAGCGGCGGTAACTCCGCCAAACTCCCGGATTCCCAGACTGTGGAGAATGGCGTCCTCATCCCTGTGGATACTCATAGACAGGATGTTTCGCTCCTTCGCATCACAGACGATGCGGTGGTTAAGCGCCCTGTCGTCCGTTGCGGCAACCACCAGGAAGATCCCCTGCAAAAAGGATGGCTCATAGCTTCCTGCAATCATTCTCCCGGAAATTTCATCAAACCCATCAAGAAAGGAAGAGGCGACCGCGGTAATTCTTGCACCCTCCTGTTTCAGCTGCCGCGCTTTACGCAGGGCCTGACGCCCTCCTCCTACAACGAGCACCGCTTTGCCTTTCAGGGAAAGCTCCGCAATCAGTCCCATGCCCTATGCCTCGCATGCAGTCAGGGCATTGTCCATTGCCCGGAGGGTTTTCTCCAAATCCTCTTCTGTGTGGACAGCGCTGACAAACATCGCCTCAAACTGGGAAGGAGCAAGCAGGATTCCCTGCTCCAGCATACTCTGGAAATATTTTAAAAACTTGTTCGTGTCACAGGTCTTAACATCGTCATAACTAGAGATTTCCTGCTCGGTAAAGAACAGGCAGAGCAGGGAGCCCACCCGATGGATTTGATAGTGGAGACCATGCTTTACAAGCAGCTTCCGCATCCCGGCTTCCAGCTTCGCACCGTATTCCTCCACTTTTTTATAGACTTCCCGGTGCTCCTTCAGATAAGTTAAAAGCTTTAACCCCATGAACATGGCAAGTGGGTTGCCGGAGAGCGTTCCTGCCTGATAGACCGGTCCTTTTGGGGAAATCATGGACATGATCTCCTTCTTTCCCGCATAGGCGCCGACCGGCAGTCCGCTGCCGATAATCTTCCCAAAGCAAACCATATCCGGGCAGACTCCATAGAGCTCCGCCGCGCCTCCAAACGCCACGCGGAATCCGCTGATGACCTCGTCAAAGATGAGCACAATGCCATTCTCGTCGCACAGCGTCCTCAGCCCCTGCAAAAAGCCCGGCCGAGGAGCGATAACGCCCATATTGCCCGCAATCGGCTCCAAGATAATCGCCGCAATTTCCCCTTTGTTTGCCTGCACCGTCTCCCTCACAGAATCAAGGTCATTATACCGGCAAACTAAGGTGTTTTTCACCACACCAACGGGTACGCCGGGACTGGTCGGCATCCCAAAGGTGAGCGCGCCGGAACCCGATTTGACCAGCAGGCAGTCCGAGTGCCCATGATAGCACCCCTCGAACTTGATGATTTTGTCTTTTCCTGTGTACCCGCGCGCACCCCGGATGGCGCTCATCGTGGCCTCAGTGCCGGAGTTGACCATGCGCACCATCTCGGCGCTTTTATAGGCCGAGCAGATAAGCTCCGCCATTTCGGTTTCAATCTGAGTAGGCAGGCCATAGCTGATGCCGCGCTCAATAGCTTCCAACGCCCCCTGCGCCATCATCGGATGGGAGTGGCCGAGCACAAACGGTCCCCAGGAGCAGATATAGTCGATATACTCGTTGCCATCAATATCGACGATAGGGCTGCCCTTCGCATGGTCGATGAAAATCGGGTCCCCGCCGACGGACTGGAAGGCCCGGACCGGGGAATTCACTCCGCCTGGAATCACTTTGCATGCCTTTTCAAACGCCGCTTTGGATTTGTCGTGGAACATTATTCTCCCTCCTTCAGTTTCTTCGCCGCATACAGGGCGAAATAGGTGATGATAAGCTTTGCGCCTGCACGCTTGATGGCGGTCAGGCTTTCCAAAATCACGGATTCGTTCATCAGCCCCTGCTCCACCGCCGCGCTCAGCATCGCATACTCTCCACTGACATTGTACGCCGCCACCGGGACGTCAAAGTTGAGCGACGCCTCCTTGATGACGTCGAGATAGGCGAGCGCCGGTTTTACCATGATGATATCCGCGCCCTCTTCAAGATCCGCAGCGATTTCCCGGAGCGCCTCCTGTCCGTTTGCACAGTCCATCTGGTAGGCCTTGCGGTCCCCAAAGGAGGGCGCGGAGCCTGCCGCCTCCCGAAACGGCCCGTAATAGCTGGAGGCGTACTTGGCGCTGTACCCCATCACCGCTACATTGACAAAGCCCTCTGCATCCAGCGCCGCACGGATGCACTGGATGTGTCCGTCCATCATGTCGCTCGGCGCCACCATATCAATACCCGCCCGCGCATAGCTGAGCGCAATTTTATTCAGTACTTCAAGCGTCAGATCATTGACCACATATCCGTGTTCATCCAAAATGCCGCAGTGCCCGTGGTCGGTGTACTCGCACATGCACACATCTCCAATGACATAGATATCGGGATTCACCTCTTTTATTTTACGGATGGCGCGCTGTACTACGCCGTTTTCCTCATAGGCGCTCGAGCCGCAGGCGTCCTTGTGGTCCGGGATTCCAAACAGGATGCAGGAATACACCCCTGCCTGTTCCATCTGACGCACCACTTCCGGGAGTGTGTCCACAGAATAATGGAAAATCCCCTTCAACGATGGGATTTCCCGCTTGATTCCTTCCCCCTCCACTACAAAAATCGGATATACAAAATCTGAGGCCTGTAAAGTTGTCTCCTGCATCATTTTGCGAATGACCGCGTTTTTGCGCAGTCTTCTTCCACGGTAAAACATCATTCATTTCCTCCCGCTGTCACTGCCTGTGCAAGCGACTCCAACGTCGCCTGCTCTGATTGTACCGGCATGATGCCGTATCTTTTTAGCGTCTCGCTTGTCTTCTCTCCGATGGAAAAGCACCGGCAGCTCCGCATAGCCTCTGTTCCAAGTGCCTTTGCCACTGCCTGAACGGCAGAGGAGCAGGAAAACACCATATCCGTAAAACAAGTTTCCCCCGCCCGCTCCCGAATCTGCTCAGAATCCACCGGACAGTTCTCATATACTTCCAACGTCCGCACCTTTAAGGCTGGGAAACAGTCCTCCAGGTGCCCGCGCACTTTTACTAGCAGGACCTCTTTTCCGAAAAATCCTGCTTCCCGCAGGGTTTCACACAGCGCGACGCTGTGAAATACCTGTGGGATCAAGTCAGCCTTTACGCCAAATTGCAAAAGCTGGTTCGCCGTCCCGCTTCCCACTGCGGCAACTGTGATTCCTGAAAGAGAACGGGTATCCAGGCCCAGGGCGAAAAGCTGGCGGAAAAAGGCGTCCACCCCGTGCTTGCTGGAAAAGGCAAGGCATTTGACACCCTCAAGCATATCCTGTCTCAAGGCACCGGGGATTTCGCAAATCTCCCCCGTGCACACCTCAGTGACCCTCGCGCCGAGTGCCTCAAACTGCTCTGCGAGCATGGAGGCCCCCCTTCCCGGGTGTGGGAGCAGGATTCTCCTGCCAAAGAGCGGCAGGGGTTCCAAAAAATTTAGCTTTTCCCGCATCGCCGCCACCGCCCCTACCACAATCAGCGCCGGGGAAGAAAGCGGATGACGTTTCACCGCCTCTTCCAGCTCTCCTAGCCGGGCCGCTACCGTATCCTGAGAGGAAAGCGTCGCGTGGGAGATAACCGCCGCCGGCGTCTGTGGGGACATCCCCGCCTCTAACAGCCGCCGGGTAATTTCCCCGAGCTTTGACAGGCCCATCAAAAAGACAAGCGTCTCTTCCGAACGGGCCATGGATGCAAAGTCCAAGTCGGTGAGCTTATCATCTTTGTCATGGGCTGTTACGACCCGAAACCCATGTGCCGTCCCTCTGTGTGTGATAGGGATTCCCGCATAGGCAAGTCCCGCAATGCTCGAACTGATTCCCGGCACTACCTCAAACTTCACACCATGCCCGAGCAGATACAGCCCCTCTTCTCCGCCGCGCCCAAAGACATAGACGTCTCCGCCTTTCAGTCGCACCACCGTTTCATATTCTGAAGCACAGCGGACGAGCAGGGAATTGATCTCCTCCTGCTTCATGGTGTGCCTGCTTGCCGCCTTGCCGACATAGACCATGTTGCAGCCTGGTTTCGCAAAGGAAAGCAGACGGGGATTTGCAAGCCGGTCATAGACAATGCAGTCCGCCTTTTCAAGCAGATGCCGTCCCTTCACCGTAATGAGTCCCGGGTCCCCCGGGCCTGCGCCGACTAAAAAAACCTTGCCCATCATCCGTCCACCTCGTCTTTTAACCGCTGTGCCAGCATTCCGGCAAGCGCCCTGAACTCCTCTGCCCTTCCGCAGATGGTATCCCGTTTGATACGGCGGCCGTCCTCTGCTCCATAAAAGGCGGTCAGGGACAGTTTCCCCTCCCGCTCATAGGCGCAGGCTCCGGCAGGGGTATGGCATCCGCCGCCAATTTCCTGCAAAAAGGCCCGTTCCGCCTGCACCTCCACCTCTGCCTGTTCGTCACACAGGGAATCCAGCATTTCTCTCAGCGCCGTATCCCCTTCTCGAATCTCCAGCGCCAAAGACCCCTGCGCGCAGGCAGGAGCCATTTCCTCCACCGGGTCAAGATACTGGGTGATGACAACCTCCATGTTTAGTCGGTGCAGTCCCGCCGCGGCGAGGACAAGCCCATCGATTTCCTCTTCCCACATCTTTTTCAGGCGGGTATCTATGTTGCCCCTGATTCCCACAAACTGCAAATCCGGGCGAAGGGCCTTCAGTTGATAAATTCTCCTCTTGCTCCCCGTTGCAAGCACCGCGCCCTGCGGCAATTCTGACAAAGAATGCGCATGTTTTAATACGAGTGCATCCCGCCGGTCTGCACGGGGCCATGTTTTGGTAAAGGAAAGCCCTTCAGCCGGCTCACTCGGCATATCCTTCATGCTGTGAACGCCCAGGTCCACAGTTCCGTCCAGGATTTTCTGCTCAATTTCCTTTACAAACAACCCCTTGCCGCCAATTTGGTCGAGCGCCGTGTGCTGAATCAAATCTCCCTTGGTCTTAATTACGACCAACTCAAAGCTATGCTGCGGATACTGCCGCTCAAGCCGCTGCCGTACCCAATTTGTCTGGACAAGCGCCAGCTTGGAGCCCCTGGTGCCGAGCTTAATGTGCATGGCGTCCTTCCTCCTTCTGAGAAAATAGTGCGCAGACGACTTCCCCGTATTTGTTCTGATCGTGTTCGTCGTCAAGTTCCTTGAGGGCCAGAATCGGCTCCCGAATCAGCCGTTTCATGCCCGCATGCAGGATTTTTCGCACGGCTCGTTTTTCATGGTCGTTTAAATCAAGTTTCTGAACCAGCATTTCGTAGGTATCCTGCTCTACAGTTTCACACCGGCTCTGCAAAGATTCAATCGCGGGGTCTACCCTGCTCGCCGCAAGCCAATGTAAGGTTTCTTTAGCATACTGGGAAGCCATCCCTCTGCCCTGTTCCACCAGATGCTCCCGCTCTTTACGATTTTCCCGGGCAATGGTGCGCAGGGAATCAATATCGAACACCTCTGCAAATTCCTCGCGCGAGAGCGCGGGGTCAATGTCTCTTGGCGTTGCAAGGTCCAGCAGATACAGCGGCTTTTCCCTCTTTCCCACCCGTTCTTTTCGGATGACCAGGTGAGGAGAGGACGTCGCACTGACAATTATGTCGCACTCCCCCATGACCGAGTAACGCTCTGCGAATGGCAGAACTTCTACGCGGTCGTCTCCTTCTTTGAGTGCAAGGGCGTGTTCCATGCTGCGGTTGCACAGATAAATCCTCTTAACCTGCATGTCCTTTAAATAGGTCAGCGCCAGGGCAGCCATCTTCCCGCTTCCAATCACGAGCGCCGTCTTGCCCACGGTCTCGCAGGCGTTTGCCAGGAGCTTCATGCCGATATAGCAGATGGAAAGCGGATGCTCGCTGATTTTAAGCTCCGTTTTAATTTTCTTCGCACAGGAAATGGCATCAAGAAAGATGCGGTTCATTTGCTTGCCGCAGCAGCCGATTTGCCTGGAAAAGTCGAGAGCCTCCTGTACCTGGCCCAATATCTGATCCTCCCCGATGACCAGGGAGTCAAGCCCCGCAGCCACGGTAAACAGGTAACGGACCGCTTCCTCCCTCTGCTTTTCAAACAGAAAATGCCCTAATTCCGGGTCGCCGCACTCTAAAAGATACTGGCGGCGTATTTTCTCCCCGTCCTCCGGTTTTGTATATATATAGTATACCTCGCTTCGGTTGCAGGTAGATAACACGACCGCCTGTTCCATTCCCTGCTCTCTGAGACGGTCATAGAATTCAATTTTTTTGGAATCGGTGAAGGCGGCCTTATCCCGTACCTCAATCGGCGCCTGCTTGTAACTGATTCCGATTACCCCAAACTGCATGGCACTCCGTCCTTTCTTTTTCTTGCACTTTTTATTATACGTTTTCATTCTCATGATTACAAGAAACGTGGGTATTGCAATTTCCAAACCCGGCAATTGAAAAAGGGAATCGTTTTCTTTTGTGATTCTTTAAGCAGTTCGGGACTTTCCCTGCTTTTTCTGCTATGCGCTTCTCTGGCACTCTCAGGATACCATAACTCAAAGTTATAGAAGTCTACATAGCTGTTGCTCCGCAGGAGCACACACTCAAAGAAAAGTATCCTGACACCAAATAAAAAACAAAATTCCGCATTCATTTTTATTCCGCCAGACTTGGGATACACTAAAGAATATAGTTCTCATAAAAACGCCATCTATGAATCAATCAAGGAGGTCTTTGTAATGCCGTCACCGGATTCCAGAAAAGTTGTCTTAGTCGGTACCGGAATGGTGGGAATGAGCTATGCCTATGCTCTGCTTAACCAGAACGCGTGCGACCAGCTCGTCCTCATTGACATCGACAAGCAGAGGGCAGGCGGGGAGGCAATGGATTTAAATCACGGCCTTGCCTTTTCCGGTTCCCACATGAGAATCTATGCGGGAGAATATTCCGACTGCAAGGATGCGGACATCGTCGCCATTTGTGCCGGCGTTGCGCAAAAGGAGGGAGAAACCCGTCTGGACCTACTCTCCCGCAACGCCAATGTCTTTGCCTCCATTATCGAACCCGTTCTTTCTTCGGGGTTTCACGGCATCTTTTTGGTCGCAACCAATCCCGTGGATATCATGTCCCATATCACCCAGACGCTCTCAGGATTTCCCTCCTCCCGTGTCATCGGCACCGGCACCGCACTCGATACCGCCCGCCTGCGCTATCTGCTGGGGGATTATTTTAAAGTGGATCCCCGCAACATGCACGCCTATGTCATCGGTGAGCATGGGGACAGCGAGTTTGTCCCCTGGTCACAGGCCATGCTTGCCACCCGCCCGATTCTCGATTTATGCGAAGAGATGGAATCCTGTACCTATCCACAGATGCAAAAGATTGAAGAGGAAGTCCGTACCGCGGGTTACCAGATTATCAAGGCGAAGCGTGCCACCTACTACGGCATCGGCATGGCAATGGTTCGCATTACCAAGGCCATCTTTGGGGATGAAAACTGTGTGCTGACTGTCTCCACCATGCTAAACGGGGAATATGGGCTTTCCGGTACCTATCTCGGGCTGCCCTGCATTCTTTCCCGGAAAGGCGTACGCGAAATCCTGAGCCTTCCGCTGTCAAACTTAGAACGGGAAAAACTGAAAAACTCCTTTGATGCACTTCTTAAATCCTATCAGAGCCTTTCGCTTCCCCACAAAATGCGAAATCTGCCGAACGGTAAAAATTGAAACCCGTTCAATTTTATGGTACTATAACTTTAAATAGCCATTTTCTTCCGGGCATGAAAGGCCGGCCATTTTGCAGTTCACCTGATTTTTTTGCCCGGAGGAAACGAGTTTTCTGTTTTATTAACCTTTGGAGTAAACGAGGTATCTGCATGGTCACACTGTTTCCCTCTTCCCGCGCCCTGTTCTATTGGGAAATTCGGCTGATTGGAGCAACTCTGCCCTTTGCTGTGGCATCGGTCATCACTTTCGGCCGCTACCGAATCATCTGGTCGGTGTTCACTCTGCTCTGGGGGCTGGCCTACCTCTTTTTCTCCGTCTTTTACTACCCAGTTAAGTTTAAAAAGCTCAAAGTGCAGTTTGCCAAGGAACTTTTGGCAGTGAAAAGCGGCGTCGTGTATACGCGTCTGCGTTATGCCCCCCTATCCTCCATTCAGTATGTGGAGATCATCTCCTTTCCTTTTCAGTCGGCGATGGAGATGTGCTCCATCCGGATCCGGTGCGCTGGATATTCGATTTGGCTGTCCTCTTTTTCACAGCGCGACGCCTATGAGCTTAAGAACCTGCTCTCTCCAATGTCCAAAAGTATTCTGCGCCTCCCGACGGAGGATGAGCAGTCATGAGTCGGAATGTAAAGCACCCTCACCCCATCATGATATTTGAAAACCTCTCGAGGTTTTTGTTCCTGCTCATTATCCCGCTCATTCGCGGATTTCTCTATGCAGTGTTTGGCGGCTCGATTACCTCCTGGCTTCAGGGCGCCTGGTTCGATCTATTGGTGGTGTTCATCATGGTCGCCGCTTCAGTGCTCCAATGGGTATTCTTTACTTACACCGTATACCGGAAGGGCATTCTGGTCCGCCGGGGAGTCATAATGCGCAACTCCTTTTTCATCCCCTCCCGCTGTTTTACGACCCTCTCGTGTGAGCGTAGCTGGTGGCTGCGACCCTTTGGTGCCGTCCATGTCAGGATCGATACGGCAGCTGGAAGTTTTAACACGCCGGATCTGAAAATTACCCTGTCCAATGCAGAATGTGACCGCCTTTTGCATTTTCATCACCAGAAAAGTGAAAACTGTCAGTATTTCAGTAAGTATTATAAACCAAAAGTAGTATATTTGATGCTGCTTTCCCTCTTTACTTCCAATACATTTGTCGGTGTCATCTTCTGCTCCACCTTTTTATCCAATGCCGGTTCCCTGGTTGGGGAGGAACTCAAGCAGCAGCTGTTTACCACCATGGAACAGGTAGCGCGTGTGCTCGCCATCATTATCCCACCGATTGCCACCCTGCTTGCGATGGTGGTAATTCTTGGCTACCTCATCTCGTTTGCGATGAACTTTTTGCGCCACATCAATTTTGAAGTACTGCGTCAGAAATACAGCTTGTATATATCAGGCGGTTTTTTTACGAAACGTATTAATGCTTTGGACATCTCCAAGATCAATTATACCGACATTCGGCAGACCCCGATGATGAAAATGCTCGGGCTCTGTTCGGTATACGCGCACTGCATTGGGCTTGGAAAAAATAAAAACGATATTTCGGCCATTATCCCCTGCGCCGGGAAAAATGAGCTGGAGGATACCATGGCCACCCTGCTCCCGGAATTCCCAATGAAACAAGTTACCCTGCGCCCCAATTTCGGCGCCATCTTTAAATTCATCATGGATCCCCTTTGGCCCTGCCTTCTTGTACCTACCGCTACCATCATCCTGTGCAATCTTATTCCCGACTGGGCGGACACCATTGGATTTGTGGGCTTTATGCTTGCCGTCCCCTCTTACTGGCTGATGCTTGTGCGGCTGATGGACTTTCGCACCAGCGGAATTGCCTATGACGGGGAAAACGTGTATATGAAATACTCCCGCTTTTTTGTTTTGCACACAGTCAGTATCCCAAAAAAACACATCAACGCCGTCCTGCTCCGGCAAAGTATCCTGCAGCACTTTGATGATGCCTGTGATGTGAAAATCTACACCATATCGGAATCTCAGAAGGTGCACCATGTCAAAAACCTCAACCGCCAACAGGTACTCGACCTGTTGGAGTTTGTCAAAATCTAGCGTATCCGACTTGCAGACCTACTTTTCCCTATGTTACAATGGGGAAAAGAGGCCTATATTTTGTAATATATAATTATGATATTACAAATAGTTTAGAAAGCGGTGATAAGATGGCCTTTTTCTATCTCTGTCCGCATTGCGGGAAACATTTTGAATCCCCCGGCGCCTGCCCGGTTTGCCATGTCGCACGAATTCGCCATCAGGCTGCTGAGGACTCTCCTGTCCCAAGGTATTGTACCAAATGCGGCACACCGGTTTCCATTGCTGGCCAATCCTTCTGTACTTCCTGTGGTGCACCGCTTGGCGTTCAGGCTCCCTCCTCTTCCAGGAACGCGATTCCGACTCCCCATCCTCCGGCTGCTTATGCGGCACCTGTTTTCAAAAAGAAAAGACCGGTCTGGGGTATCGCCGGCATCGTGCTCAGCGCTGTCGTTATTCTTATCTTTGGACTTATCATCTTTTTATATAGTATTGGAGCGCTCTCTGATAATTCGACAGACGATTCCGACCGTTGGTACCAGAACAACGGCGGGGTTCCGGGCGGCGGAAATTCCTCCTACTCACAGGGGAACCAAAATTCCCATACGGATGCGAGAACTATTATTGTACGCATCAAATACGGTACGGGTGCAGATTTGGACTGTACGCCCAGCACTGCGGATTTTGTGGAGGTCGGGCTGAACATCATCAACACCAAAGAATCGGACATCTCCCTGTATCCAACCAATTTCTATCTGACCAACGATGAGACCGGAGAGAAAATCTACCCCTATACCGAAGGAAACGGGGAAAAAGACCCCATCCGGGTTTCCGGGAATAAAACCGTGTCCGGTGCCCTTATCTTCCAGATTGACCCGAACGCCAGCTATCATTTCAATTTTTCAGAGCTGGACGGCACGCTGGTCAATTCCTATGAGCTGAGCAAATAAACCCTGAGTGATTAAAAAATCTCCCTTGCCTGCGGCAAGGGAGATTTTTTTGTACTGGTCGGGTACGTTTTCTTTGGTGTTCCGGAATTGCAAGGCTGTCGAGATTGGGAGGCAATCCCACCGCCGCCAGATACCGGGAATGTTTCATGGCTTCTTTAAGCCCACCACATTTCCGCTTTTCCCTCGGTAATCAGGACCTGCTGGAGGAAGCGGACACCTTTGGTCAGGCCCTCGTTGATGCTCATCAGGCTGTCCTCATGCTCAATGCTGATGGCATAATCATAGCCCACCAGGCGCAGTGCGCTGATAATTTCTTTCCATTCGTGGTAATCGTGTCCGTATCCGATGGTACGGAAAATCCAGGAACGATGGATTTCATCTGCATAGGGATGGGTGTCGAGCACACCGTTGAGCGCAACATTGTGTTTGTCAAACTGGGTATCCTTTGCATGGAAATGGAAGATGGCGTCGCCGAGCTCTTTAATGACCTCCACGGTATCCATCCCCTGCCAGAACAGATGGGACGGGTCGAGGTTTGCGCCGATCTCCGGCCCGACGGCCTCGCGGAGCTTGAGCAGGCTGTGAGTGTTGTACACGCAAAAGCCCGGATGCAGCTCGAGGGCAATCTGATTCACCCCATGGGCCTTTGCAAAGGCCACCTTGTCTTTCCAGTAAGGTATCAGCACCTCGTTCCACTGGTACTCGAGGATTTCGCTGAAATCCTCCGGCCAGGGACAGGTAACCCAGTTCGGGTATTTTGCGCCCTCATGGTCGCCTGGGCAGCCGGAGAAGGTGTTAATCTGGTGGATGCCGAGTTTTTCTGCGAGCAAAATGCAGTTGGTGATCCCATCGTCGTACATCTTGGCCTTTTCCTTGTCCGGATGGACAGGGTTGCCGTGGCAGCTCAGTGCACTGATTTCCATCTGATGGCGTGCAATCGTATCCTGAAACTCCTGGAGTTTCGCGTCATCGGCAAGCAGCTCCTTCGGGTCGCAGTGGTCCGTCCCGGGGAATCCCGCACATCCGATTTCCACCATCTCTACCCCAAGAGAATGCAGGTATTCCAGTGCTTTGTCCAGCGGCTGCTGTCCGAGCAAAACAGTAAATACTCCAAGCTTCATTTTTGCAAACCTCCTGTCTTAAAAGTTGTATTTTTCCTTCAGGTTTTTCATTCCAATGGCCACGGAATCAAAACCCTTCGGATCTATGGTTTCGTCCTCCATAATGACCCACTGCGCACCAATGTCGCTGGCGGTATCCAGCACAAGCTGGATGTCAACTTCTCCCTCCCCAATCGGTGCGGAGACCATGTTCTTGTCTCCATCCTTGAGGTGAATCAGTTTCACACGGTCGCCATACTCTTTGAGCTTGCCAACCGGGTCCCCGCAAGCATAATAGGCCCAGTAGGTATCAATCTGAGGAGAAATTTCCGCTGCGGGCATCAGACGGTACAGACGGTCAAGCGCCAGCTCCCCGCCTAGATCGGTGAACTCATGGGAATGGTTGTGGTAGTGAAGCTCCATCCCGTTATCGTGCAGTTTTTGTACCACAGGTTTGAGCAGACCCACCAGTTCGTCCACGTCCTCCACCTTATCATAGCGCTTCAGGGAGGAAGCCACGACGACAATGTTTTTGTTCCCGATGATTTTGTTATACTTGATGACCCCGTCTAAATCCTCAGCAAGCTCGGCCAGCTGGGTATGGCTTCCCGCCACCTTGAGGCCAAGCTCATCAAGTGTTTGTTTCATTTCGTGGGCGTCTACGCCGAAAAATCCGGCGAATTCCACTCCGTGAAAGCCGAGTTCCTTGACCCGGCGGAGCGTCTCCTTATAATCTTTGGCCATATCCTCCCGGACGGACCAGAGCTGCAAGGCGATTGGAAGATTCATTGGTTAAACCCCCTCCTAAAATAGAAACTGTTTGAGATACCGAATCGTGAATGCGAGTCCCTTCTCACTCAGATTCCCCCTCCAGGTCCGAGAATGCGGCTCGATACTAAGGTTTCCATTGTATCCACTGGCATAAAGGGCCGCGAAAAAAGCGCCCCAATTCGTTTCGTCCATACCGGCGGGAGGGTCGTCAAACCGCTCCCCGTCAATACGTAGGGTCCCTTTGATGTGGACATGCGCAAACCGGGATCCCCATTGTTTTATCTCTTTCAGATAGTCCCCTCCGGCATAGATGCAGTGGGAAGCATCATATTTTATCATCAGCTTATCAAGATGCCCATGGATGAGCGTCCATGCAAGGTCGCTGTGTACAAAATTCGCCCAGCGGCAGTTGTAGGTGGCAATTTGCACCCCGCGCGGCCCGGCATAGGAGAGCAGCTCCTCAAACAGGTGAATGGCATTCGTCACATTCTGATAATAGGAAAGCCCGGGCACCTCATTCGCTCCGGTGACAAAGACCGGGCTTTCTAGCTCCTGAGCCGCATCGATGAGGTGCTTGCAGATGTCGAGTTCTTCTCCGATTACCTTACCCTGCTCATCAAATTTATCTGCGCCCCATCTCCCAACAGAGCCCACTGCAACGCCGGTTTCCTTTGATGCCTTCCGCAGAGCGGGGACGTCCTGCAAAAATCTCTCATGGTCGCAGGTACTATCCTCGCAGAATTCCAAAAACTCAAGTCCCATTGCTTTTGCCTGTTCAAAGCTCTGTGCCCGGGGGGCGGCAATCCTTCCAAGCTTCATAATGGAACTCCTCCCTTAGTCAAAATAGACCGGTTTGTTTTCCTCAGCAGATTTGTAAATTGCCTCGAGAATCTGGGTGACGACAATTGCCTGCTCCGGTTTCACAACGACTTCCTTGTCGTTTACAACCGCATCAATCCAGAGTCTTGCCTCAATATCTTCCGCCGGCTCATTGTCACCCGCATAGAAATCGACTCCACCCGGCTCAAAAACCGGAGTTTCTGTATACTGTCTGTTATATTTCACACCATTAATACGAAGATTGGTCGGTCCCTTCATATCCGCGCCGGCTTTGGTACCGCACAGGGAGCATTTAGACTCGTCTGTATCCAAGGTGTTGAGCGCCCAGCTGGCTTCCAGAACAATGGTCGCCCCGTTTTTCATCTTGATAAAACCAAAGGCGGAATCCTCGACTGTGAACTTGTCAGGATCCCAGTCGCCCCATGCGTTCGCGGTTTCTCTCTGGTCGCCGAGCTTTTTATAAACGCTGCCGACAACCATTGCAGGGTCATAGTTATTCATCATCCACAACGTCAGATCCAGAGAATGGGTGCCGATGTCGATGAGCGGGCCACCTCCTTGCTCGTACTCATTCAGGAACACGCCCCAGGTCGGGACGGCACGGCGGCGGACGGCATGCGCCTTCGCATAGTAGATGTCTCCGAGCTCGCCTGCCTCACAGGTACGTTTGAGGTAGTTGCATTCCGGACGCTGGCGGTTCTGGTAGCCGATGGTGAGTTTTTTCCCCGTCTCCTTAGCGGCATCCAGCATCTTTTTGGCCTCATCATAGTTGATGGCCATCGGCTTTTCGCACATGACATGCTTGCCCGCATGCAGGGCGTCCACCGTGATGAAGGAGTGGGAGCGGTTCGGGGTGCAGACATGCACAACCTCAATCTCCGGGTCTTGGAGCAGCTCCTTGTAGTCGACATAGACCTTGGCGTCCTGTATTCCAAACTTCTTTGCCGCTTTGACTGCTCTTTCCTCAATCAGGTCGCAGAACGCCACGAGCTGCACGTTTTTCAGCTTGCTCAGGCTTGGCATGTGTTTGGAATTGGCAATGCCGCCGCATCCGATAATACCGATTTTCACTGTTCTCTCCATACTTGTATTCTCCTTTACCTGTCAGCGCCTTGGCGCTTAAAATTCATTGGATTACCTCGGTTCAAATGTGGATTCCCGCTTTACATAATGGTGTTCGAGCGTAGCAAACCGGGGCGAAAGCGTTTTATTAGCAATCCGCGAGCACATCATCTGCATGGCCAGCGTTCCGATTTCTCTGCGCGGCTGTGCCACCGTGCTCAGAGCCGGCACATAAATCTGTGCAAGCGAAGTGTCGTCAAACCCGGAAATTGCCACCGGGTGCGCCTGAAATTTCTCATTTAGGTAGGATGCCCTCAGCATCCCAATTGCAATGGAATCCGCAATGGTAAAAATCGCAGTCGGCGGTGTCTTCAGGGACATCAGCGTTTCAAACATCCTCGAGCCGCTTGCAAAGCTGTAATCCCCTTTCAGGACATATTCCTCCCTTACCGGAATCCCCGCCTCTTCCAGAGCCCGCCGATAGCCCTGTTCTCTGAGCAAAGCAGACGTATACGGTTTTTCGCTGCCCGCAAAGGCGATTTTTTTATGGCCTAGCTTTAACAATTCCTGTACAGCGTCATAGGCTGCCCGTTCATTGTCAATTGTTACGGTATCGCAGCCTGCATCCGGGATGTATTCGCTGCACTGGACAATGGGATGCTGCTTGGCAATCCGGCTGAGTTCCTTCTTATTCTGCTCAGAGGAGAGCAGAATCGCGCCATCCACCAGCCGGGTATCGAGCATCTGAAGATATTCCAATTCCTTATCCCGTCTCGAGTGCGTCACGCCGATGACAATGCTGTACCCGTTTACCTGGGCCACATTTTCCATACTACGGACAATCCGAGTATAAAAGGAATTGGAAATAGTCGGAAGCAAAACGAGAATTTTCTTCGTCTGCGCCTGGCGCAGCCCTTTCCCTAACAGGTTGGGCCGGTAATCAAGCAGTCGCACCGCTCGCTCCACTTTTTCCCTGGTTGCCGCTGTGACGATGTCATCCCCGTTAAGCACGCGGGACACGGTTGCCACTGAGACTCCCGCTTCCTTTGCCACTTCCTTGATGGTCGCCATAACTGTTCCTCACTTCTATGTAATCGTTTTCTGTAATCGTTTACAATACTGATTGTACTCCGTTTTTGGTGTTTGTCAAGAGGAAATGAAAATAAATTCAGAAAAAGCACGCTCTCCCTGATTTTACTCAAAGGAAGAGCGTGTACTCTGTTTTTGCTGTTGATTTTTGCAAAGAGATTGGTTTTAAGAGCTGGTTGCCGCTTTCAAAACAGAGGAGGTTCTTCCCCTCCCGCTTGGTACGATAAAGCGCTTAACCGGCTTTTTGGAAGTATTCCTCCATTTTTGTATCCTCATCCGGAATTTAATAATAGACCCCAATGCTCACGGTTAGAAAGGAATATTGAAAATCTGAATGGCACTGACACACGGCAAAAAATTTAGCAGCCAGGTAATTTGTCTGATATCCTTCTTGGCAGAGGATTTCTTCGTATTTTTCCTCAGAATGGAATCGAGTGTATTATTCCAAAGATTCCTCCATTCCATTCCCTCGGTTTTTAGGAAATCAGATTTGTGAAGTTTGGCAGATACCTCTGCTGAAGTTTCTCGGCACGGTCGCTCTTTCTTGACTTCTCGACGGCGATTTCGCCTTCCTCCGTTTCCAGTTCCGTTTTTTTCTCCTGATAGGTTTTCGCATCGATTTCCTGATTTCGATAACTCTTAATGGTCTTTTCCTGTTCCAGCATAACCGCTTCGTAGCGCTTGCGCACGTCAAAATAATCGGAAAAAGCATCGGTAATCTCTTTTTTGAGATCTTCATCCATATTCTCTCTGTCCTGTTCAATTGCCCTGCTCAGGTATTTGTCCACACAGCTGAGTAAATCACTGTACAACACGTTGCTCTGCTGGTTATACTCTGTCTGATTGATAGAGCCTTCAATATAGTGTTCTTTGTTGTCGACAATCTTGTAGTTTATCTCGTCAATCTTTTTGTAGACCTCTTTAGCGTAGGCCGCCAGATTATCTGTCACCAAATTGTCTAGATTCCCCTCATTCATGTTTGCATACACAACATTGTTCAGGTTAAACAGGTCGCCGGAAAACCCTTCGGTATCCAGGGAGACCGAGGCCGGGATGTAGATGACCACGCGTTCGGCCGTATCTCCTACCAGTACTCGCATTAGGATATCCTGAGCTTTAATCCTAACATCCTGCACATTGTTTTTTGCAACAATTACTGTGTCCTTGGTGTTGCTAATGCTGATGTCATTGCTGGTTGCCTTGGCGTTGCTTCGGTAGACCATCAGCTTCGAATCCGTGGACTGCCTCAGCTCCACATCAAAATTCCCGATCAGCTTGAGAGAAGGAACCTCTTTTGCATCAATCTGGTACCGCGGCGACATCTCCTCGTATTCTTTTCTCAGATCAGAAAACAGTTGTTTTGTGCCATGGTAAGCAAACGGCATCATAATACAGCAGCCCACAATGCCGATCACACACATAATCGCGCCGATAACCGGTCCTCTTTTATCCATCTATCCCACCTGCTTCATAAAACATCAGAGGCGCAGCCCGTTTAGAATGAATACACCACCTGCTGTACATCCGTCCCGCCAGTCCAATGACCTTTCTGGAAATGGAATGCAGAATGTAACTGAGCGTTACCGCAAAACCGAGAAGTGTGATTCCCCCAAAAAATAAAAACAAAAATACAGAAATCGGGATCTGTTGGAAAGTAAATACCGTTGTGACAATGACTGCAAGACCGGCAAAGGAAATCACCAGAACCGTCAATACAAACAGCAGACACATGAGCACAATCGGAATGGCAATGAGTAAAGAGAGCAGGTATTTTGAAAAGGAGATATAATGTAGGGAAAACTGCGCTCTGATAAAGCGGACAAATCCCGGATGCCGGGACAGCCCTTTTACTCTGCTGCGGGCTACCATCTGCATGGCGACCCGCTGAGGATCCCCCAGTTCCTTTGTAATCTGGATTTCCCGTTTTCCCCTGCGCTCACAGTCGTTAAAATAATCGATGAGGTTTCGCATGATAGCGGACATTTCACTTTTGGATAGCTGCTTTGCCAAACATTCCTCCATCTTGGTCAGAAACTCAAGCCTAGTCATACATCCTCCCTCCTTTGTCATCAAAAATAGTGATTTCTTGAGACTTGCAGCCAATTTTACAGAGGCCTTCACCTTATAATGGGAATCACTATGGTACAAAATTCATACTGCGCTTCACTTGTATTTCTTAAGTGTTCTTATTATATCATATTCCGTCTCCGAATACAGTAATCCCAGTCAGAAAAATTCCATCTGCCTGTGTTTCAGCAATTGCTTTTCTTTCTCACAAAGAAAAAAGCTTTCCGTCAACTAAACGGAAAGCTTTTTGGTGACCCGTAGGGGACTCGAACCCCTGTTACTGCCGTGAAAGGGCGGTGTCTTAACCACTTGACCAACGGGCCATGGATATAAAAAACCCCATAGGGGTTTTTTATATGATATGGTAGCGGCAGTTGGAGTTGAACCAACGACACTGCGGGTATGAACCGCATGCTCTAGCCAACTGAGCTATGCCGCCGTCTTTCGCACACCAGATTCGTAGTGAGCGAATTAAATTATAATATAGAGTGTTCCTTTTGTCAACTCTTTTTTGCAAAAACTTTTTCGTTTTCCTAATTTTCCTTTCTCTTCTGCATTCTAGCAAGCTCTACTGGATTGACATAGGTTGGAGCATATTTACTCGACTGCCCTTTTTTCACTTCCCGGTAATACCGGTAAGTCATGGGACTGTCCTTGTGGTTACAGTTTTCCGCTTCATCCACCTTGGCAACATATAGGACATGAGTTCCCATATCCAGTCTGTTTATTACGGTGCAGTCCAGATGTGCCACTGAGGACTCATCAATCAATGCATCCCCGTTAATCCCGAGATGATATTGGGTATCTGTAAATTTGTCGATATCCCGCCCGGAACGGTAACCAAACTTACCAAGCATCTTACTGTCGGCACTCTCCCCAATGATGGTAACACCGATGGTTCCGGTTTTTTCAATAAAATCATAGGTTTGGTTTTCCTTTGCCACGCTGACACCAATGGTAACAGGGTCTGCCGTCAGCTGAAATACCGTATTGACAACACAGCCCGCCTGCTTGTCTCCCTCATGGGAAGTGATGTAATAAATTCCATAGCTCAAATTAAACAGTGCCGTAATATCCATTTTTGCCACTCTTTTCTGTACTGATTCGGTATATTTTATTATAGCACAATGGAAGCTTCAAAGCAAATATTTTCCTGTACTTTTCCGAGGATATTTTGAGTACCCCCTACCTCCTGCGTTCCAAAAATAGCAACGGTGTCTCCCAGCTTACCCTCGTGTACAAAATGGATGACGAACTCCCGGATATCTTGTTCTCTTAGATTATTCTGTGCAAAATCACAGGAAATATCCGCATAAACCGCATTATTAATATGGTCATTGCAGTCAATATCGGAAAGCCGAACTTTCCTGCTTCCATAATATACTGGGTCCTCCAATTTCATTTTGCGTTTTGCTTCCACTTCGGTAGAAAAATCCGGACGCAAGTCAATGGAAAATTTCAGGCTGCTGGGCTTAAGCACCATATGGCTTTTGGGATCGACTAAAATCCACATAGTCGCTATTTCCACCTTTTTGTTGCCCTGTAAATCGTTGAACACACAGTCCCGGAGAAAGTAAGCACCTTTTGTACCTTTTGCCCAGGTACGCTCGATCAGCTCATCCCCTGCTTTTGGAATATCCAGTATTTTGACGGCAAGCCTGGAAAGCAGGAAGATTGTTCCCATCTCCTCCAGTTTTGAAAAGGGATATCCTTGGACATCCATATGCCGACTGGCAATCTCCTGAGTGTGCCGCAGAATATTGGACAGCTTTAGTTTATTTTTCAGCCCGCACTCATAATAGGCAATCCGTACCCTTCGTTCAAATACACCATCCTGATAGTTCATGTTATGCGCCTTTCTCTTTTCCATTTTGGATACAGCGGGGTATGGCATAACCCGCTTTTTATTTTTCCGATTAACTTATTCGAGCTTTGGATTCTCGCCTGCCAGACGATTTGCAATCTCCGCCAAGTCCTCTTTATTATAAAATTCCACTTGCACGACGCCCTTGCCGTCCTTTTTCTCTTTTACTTTAATTTTTCTTCCCAGAGTATGCACCAGCGCGAATTCTACCTCTTTAAAGTAGCTGTCTACCGATCTTACTTTCCGTTCCTCTTCTTTTTTTGGCTTTGCCAGCTTTTCTACTTCTCTGACGGTTAGTCCCTGGGAAATGATTTTCTGTGCAACTTCAATCATTTCCTGTTGGGACTCAAACGCAAGTAAGGCTCTTGCATGGCCGGAGGTGATATCGCCGTGTTTGACCATTTCTATAATTTCTGGAGGCAATCCCAGCAGGCGCAGCGCATTTGCAATGACCGGGCGAGACTTCCCGACCCTCTTTGCGACCTCATCCTGGGTCATATTGTACTGCTCGGTGAGTACCTGATAACCTAACGCCTCTTCAATGGGATTTAAATCCTCCCGTTGGAGGTTTTCAATCAGAGCAATTTCCATTGCTTGGGTATCATCCAATTCCTTAATAATAACTGGAACCTCATTGACTCCCGCCATCCTGGCTGCACGCCAGCGTCGTTCCCCGGCGACTAGCTGGTAGCTGCTTTCTCCAATGGCACGCACAAGCAGCGGCTGTAAAACACCGTGTTCCCGGATAGAATCCGCGAGCTGCTGCAGGGCTTCCCGATCAAATTCTTTTCTCGGCTGGTTCCGGTTCGGTTCAATCTCAGAGAGGCGGAGTGTCTGGATTTCCTTTCCTTCCTCTATTGTGCTGTTATCCGCAAAGAGGGCATCGAGTCCTTTTCCAAGCCCGCCTTTTTTTGCTGCCATTATCGATTCCCCCTGTTCATCTTCAAAAATTCCTCTGCCAGCTCCTGATAGGCCTTAGCCCCTTTGGAGCTTCGGTCAAAATAGATGATCGGCTGGCCAAAGCTCGGCGCCTCCGACAGCCGGACATTTCTGGGAATAACTGTTTTATAGACTTTTTGAGGAAAGTGTTTCTTTACCTCGTCAACCACCTGCATGGTCAGATTCAGACGTCCATCAAACATGGTAAGCAGGACACCTTCAATACCGAGTGTTGGATTATACAATCGTTTTACTTGCCGGACAGTGGCAATCAACTGGGATAACCCCTCCAGCGCATAGTATTCACACTGAATTGGGACCAGTACTGTATTTCCAGCTGTCATTGCGTTCAGGGTAATTAATCCTAAAGACGGCGGACAATCGATAAAGATAAAATCATAGCGGTCTTTTATGATATTGACGGTATTTTTCAATCGGTTGACTCGGTCCTCCAAATCAACCAATTCAATTTCCGCAGCAGCAAGCGCCATATCGGAGGGAATCAGAGAAACATTTTTGAAGGAGGTCTGTACAATCACCTCTTCTATCCCCTTTGTTCCGACTAAGAGGTCGTAACTGGAGCCTTGAATCTGCTTCTTGTTGACTCCAAAACCGCTGGTAGCGTTTCCCTGAGGGTCAATATCAATCAGAAGTACTTTTTTTTGATGGTCGCCGATTGCCGCACTTAAGTTTACAGCCGAGGTGGTCTTTCCAACTCCGCCTTTTTGATTGGCAATCGCTATTATCTTTCCCATATCTGCGACTATATCCCCTCTCTTTAGCAGGTAAGGCTTTATTTGTTATTGTAATAGTTAATGAAAATAACATCCTAAGCAAATTTCATTTGCTTTTCTCAGCTACTTTTCTGACAATTCATGAAAGTGATTCCTGTAGCTATTATATCATATTTTGATTTGCATGAAAAGCATTGCTCTATGTTTCACGTGAAACACAATAATGTTTAAATCTAAACACGCAAAAAGCAGCCGTACAACAAGTACAGCTGCTTTTTGCAATCAAACAGAGGAGTGTATGTCAAAAAGGCAAATCTGCCTTAATGAGCAACCTTAAGATTCACTTTGTACTGATGTAATCGGGATTCTGACCACATATTCAATGCAGTCTTCCTTTTCCTGCTTTACTGCCACCGCATTAATACCAGCTCGTTTCATTACCTCAATGGCCTTGCTAATAGTATTGATAAAAATGCGGACATCTTTGACCACCAAAAATTTCCTTGGCTTTTCTTGTCGTTGCTCCTTCTCTGCAAGAAGACGGTCTATGTATTCATCTGCCTGGACAACATTCATCTGCCGATCCACCATGACCTGAAGGACCTGCTCCCTCTGCTCGGGTTCGAGCCGGAGCAGTGCCCTTGCATGCCGTTCGGTCAATCCCGCTTCTAAAATCTGCTGTTGCTGTGCCTGAGTCAGCTTGAGCAGCCGAAGCTTATTGGCGATTGTGGACTGTGCCATGCTGAGTTTTTGTGCGGCCTGTGCCTGTGTAATCCCCCATTCTTCCATCAGGGTACGGATTCCCATCGCCTGTTCAAAAAAGTTCAAGTCCGAACGCTGGATATTTTCAATCAGCGCATAAACTGCGGATTGCTGCTCACTGACGTCTACCACAATGCACGGAACCTGGGTGATTTCCGCCATTTGACAGGCCCTGAGCCGCCGCTCGCCAGCTATCAACTCATAAAGCTTGTCCGTAACACGGCGCACAGTCAGCGGCTGAAGCAGGCCGTTTGCGACGATGCTATCCCGCAATTGTATCAATTCCTCTTTTTCAAACACTTTTCTGGGCTGGGCTGGGTTCGGGAAGATACACGAGGTATCCAGTAGAACCACCCGATTAACTGTTTTTTCCTTTGTGAACAGTGACGGCATAAACAACGCACCTCCATGGCTTGTCCTGTAATAACAATACCACAAAGGCGCGAAAATTTCCAGCATTTCCCATCTACTTCAATCGACAATTTTTTATTTACTCCCAGTACAAAATCTGTTATTTTAATGGTTTCTTTGCAATTTTTGCGGGATTTCGAGGATATTTTGTCGGAGTCTGCGATATTTTTTTTATGACAAGGAGCGTCCGTTTTCCCGTAAGCTCGATTTCATAGGACATGACCCGTTCGACTTTTCCGCCCATCATCCCAATTGAGTTTCTCGCCTCCTCAAGCTCTTGCTCTATCTCCCCCGCCTTCATGGCAAGGAAGCAGCCTCCTACTTTGACAAAGGGCAGGCAGTATTCGCTCAGCTCGCGTAGATGCGCGACCGCACGCGCCGTCGCAAAGTCAAAGGATTCCCGCAATCCGTCCTGTTTCCCTGCTTCCTCTGCACGCAGATGATAGACTTCTGCTTGCAGCTTTAACTGCCTGCACACCTCTTTTAAAAAGGTGGTGCGTTTGTTTAAGGAGTCAATCATCGTCAAGCTCATCCCGGGGCAGGCAATTTTCATTGGGATTCCGGGGAAGCCCGCCCCCGTTCCCACATCAATCAGGCTCTTTCCCTCAAAGGAACCCAACAGGGCCAGCGGAGCAAGGCTGTCTGCAAAATGTTTATACGCAATCTCTACGTCATCAGTGATTGCGGTCAGGTTCATCTTTTTGTTCCACTCGCAAAGCAACTCTGCGTATCGGCAAAACTGCTCAAGTTGACCTTGATGCAAAGCCAGATGTTCCATTTGCAGGGCTTCCTGCAAAAGCGTTTGTGTCACTGCCATTGATATATTTCCTCCGCTTGAATGTTCTTGAATAAAAATGCAAAAATCATCCGTTTATCTCTGCACCGGATTTTCCCCGGATTCCACCGTTTTCCCCTGAACACCATGAAATTTTCTCTGCTCCAGGTAAATGAGAAGTACCGAGATATCCGCCGGGCTCACCCCGGAGATACGGGAGGCCTGCCCGATATTCAGCGGGCGCACCTTCTCAAGCTTCTCCCTTGCCTCCAGGCGAATTCCCTCGATATCGTGGTAGTGAATCTCTTCAGGCAGGGGTTTTCTCTCAAGTGCCCGCATATGTTCGACTTGTTCAAGCTGCTTTTTGATGTAACCCTCATACTTGATAGCAATCTCCACCTGCTCGGCGACTATCCGCTCAAGTTCCGGGCGGTTCTCATCAAAGGGGGCGAGCATCTCATAGCTCACCTGCGGACGACGAAGCAAATCCGCCAGCTTTGCCCCAGTGGAAAGCGGGGCTGTCCCAACCTTTGTCAGCATTTCATTGAGAGCTTCCGAAGGAGCCACAGTCTGGCGCTCCAGCCTCCTGATTTCCTGTTCTTTGAGATCCTTGCGGCGCTGATAGTGCTGATAGCGCTCCTCAGAGATTAAACCGATCTCATAACCAGTCGGCGTCAGCCGTTCCTCCGCATTGTCCTGGCGCAGCAGCAGCCGGTACTCGGAACGCGAAGTCATCATCCGGTAGGGATCGGAGACCCCTTTGGTCACCAGATCGTCAATCAGCGTGCCGATATAGGAACTGGCACGGTCTAACAACAGGGTCGTTTGCTCATTTAGGGAACGGGCTGCGTTGATACCCGCGACAAGTCCCTGTGCAGCCGCCTCCTCATAGCCAGAGGTGCCGTTGAACTGCCCTGCTCCGTATAGCCCGGATATCTTCTTAAATTCCAGCGAGGGAGACAGCTCAAGCGGGTCACAGCAATCATACTCGATGGCATAGGCGACCCGCATCATCTCAGCATGTTCGAGCCCCTTGATGGTGTGCAGAAATTTTTCCTGCACATCCTCTGGAAGAGAGGAAGACATCCCCTGCAAATACATCTCCTGGGTATCGAGCCCCATCGGCTCGACAAATATCTGATGGCGCGGCTTGTCCGAGAAACGCACCACCTTATCCTCAATACTAGGGCAGTAACGCGGCCCGATTCCCTCAATTTTCCCGCCATAGAGCGGGGAGCGGTCAAGGTTTTCAAGAATGACCCGATGCGTTTCCTCATTGGTATAGGCGATATGGCAGGTGACCTGATTTTTCAGCCCCTGCTCCGGCGTCTCAAAGGAAAACGGAGTGATGGGGTCATCCCCCTGCTGTTCTTCGAGTACGGAAAAGTCGATGGAACGGCGGTGGATTCTCGCAGGAGTCCCCGTCTTGAATCTCCGGAGCGTCACTCCAAGCTCTGCAAGGGACTGGGACAGACTATTTGCCGCCTGCGTCCCATCCGGACCGCTCTCATAGGAGGCTTCCCCCACAAAAATGCGCCCGTTCAGATAGGTTCCGGTCGCAAGAATCACCTTTTTCACCTGATAGACCGCGCCGAGCTTGGTAACAATCTCAGATATGGCGCCGGAAACATCCGCCCGGATAGCGGTAACCTCTGCCTGCTTGATATCCAGGTTTTCCTGACGCTCGAGCACCTGCTTCATATACCGGTGATAGAGCACCCGGTCCGCCTGTACCCGCAGGCTGTGTACGGCCGGACCCTTGCCGCGATTGAGCATCCGGCTCTGCAAAAAGGTATGGTCTGCGGCACGTCCCATCTCCCCGCCGAGCGCGTCGATTTCCCTCACCAGATGTCCTTTCGCCGTCCCTCCGATAGAGGGATTGCAGGGCATATTGGCGATCCCATCTAAGGATATCGTGAAAATTGCTGTTTTTGCCCCGAGCCTTGCGCTGGCAAGCGCTGCCTCACATCCCGCATGCCCCGCGCCAATCACCGCAACCTCATAGCTTCCCGCTTGATATTCCAACTGCATTCCCTCCTTATTTTCCAACACAAAACTGAGAAAAGACCTCGTCAATGACCGCCTCGCTCGCCTGCTCTCCGGTCAGCTCCATCAACGCCTCGAGTGCGGACTGTACCTCGACGCCGACGGCGTCGAGCGTAATCCCGAGCGTATGTGCGCTCTTTACCTCCTCCAAACAGGAGAGAGCACGTTTGGCACAGCCTCTTTGCCGTTCATTTGCCAGCATCCCGCTACCAAAGTCCATATTCATCATTCCCAATACCTCGTGAATGCACTTTGTCAATTCTTCCACCCCCGTCTTCTGGTAGGCGGAGATGGAGACGAGATGGGGAAGCCTCTGCTTCAGATAGGATAAATCAATCTTCTGTTCCAAATCGTTTTTGTTGACTACCGCAATACAGGGCTTATCCTTGAGGGAGTCCATGAGCTGCTTATCCTCTTCGGTCAGCTCCTGCGAGCTGTCAAAGAGCGCCAGTATGAGCTGTGCGCTCTCAATTTTTCCTCTTGCGCGCTCCACTCCGACCTGCTCCACCGGGTCGGCTGTCTGTCGGATGCCCGCAGTATCATAGAGGTGCAGCACCACATCCCCGATGCTCACACTTTCCTCTACGATATCCCGCGTCGTCCCCGGGATATCAGTCACGATGCTCTTTTCCCTGCCGGACAGCAGGTTCATCAGTGTGGATTTTCCCACATTCGGCCTGCCGACAATGGCGGTATCCACCCCATTTTTGGCAAGCTGTCCCACATCATAGGAGTCGAGCAGAGCTTTCAGCTCTGAAACAGCCGACTCCAGAGTCCGAGAGATCTCCTGCCCGGAGAGCTCCGGCACATCCTCCTCCGGAAAATCGATCCACGCGGAGAGATGCCCGGAAAGGGTAATCAGACTCTGCTTGACCGACTCAATTCGGTGAAACAACGCCCCGTCCCTTGCGGACAGGGCAGCTTTTGCTGCCTGTTCCCCCTGGCTTGCAATCAGATCCATGACACCTTCGGCTTGGGTCAGGGATAACTTACCGTTTAGAAACGCCCGCTTGGTGAATTCCCCGGGCTGGGCTGGCACAGCTCCCGCGTCGAGCACGGCGCGCAGCACCCGCTGCATCAGATAAAGCCCGCCATGGCAGGAGAGCTCGACGACATCCTCCCCGGTATAGCTCCTGGGAGCAGAAAACACAAGTGCGATCGCATCATCCAGATCCTGTCCCTGTTCCTTTACCCGTCCATACAGCGCGGTATATCCAGGTGCGCTCAGAAGGCTTTTCCTGTGGGATTTCGGGGTAAAGACAACCGAGGCAATTTGTCTCGCATCCGGCCCGGAAAGCCGGACAATCCCGATTCCCCCAATCGCGTGTGGGGTCGATATGGCTGCAATTGTCTGTTGTTCCATTGTGGTTCTCCTTCCCCCATATCCCAAAAAAGGAGAGTTTCACGTGAAACCCTCCTTTTGTTCTTTGGTTACTCGTCAATCTCAATCTTAGAATAGAGTCCGTCTCCAAATGCCTGATCCGGAGAGGTCGTCTTGATTTCCTGCTCTGTCTTCACCGGCTGTTTGACCGGAGCTTTGTATTCCTCCACCGGGATTTCAAATTCGCTGTCCCGCAGCGGCTTACGCTCGCGCTTGCCCGAATACTCCTTATCGCGAAGAGAGCTGCTCTTGTTTTCACGGCGGTAACCGCCGCCCTTGCCGCCTCTGCGTGGATCCCTTCCTCCCTGTTTGCCGGAATCATCCCTTTGGCGTTTTGACCTCGGATTCGTCGAATTGATGACCACCCGGCGATTCGGTTCCTCTCCGATGGAGATCGAGGTCGCCCCTTCCACTTCCTGTACCGTAGAATGGATAATTCTGCGCTCATAGGGGTTCATCGGCTCGAGCGTAATGCTGCGCCCGGTCTTTGCCGCGGAAAATGCCATTCGGCGCGCCAGGGATTCGAGCGTTTTTTTACGTTTTTCCCGATAATTTCCGCTGTCCAGAGAAATCCGGAAATAATCTCCTTCCGCCTTATTTGCGACAAGCCCGGTCAAATACTGCAGCGCATCGAGCGTCTCTCCATGCCTGCCGATCAGAGTCCCGATGCTCTCCCCTTCTATCAGAATGACGGCGCTGTCCTCGGTCTGCTCGCTGACGGAAACCTTGACGCTGTCGAGTCCCATCTCAGAGAGGATGGACTGGATATATTCCATCGCAAGGTCGAGCTTGGAAAATTCCAATACGACCTCAACTTCCGCATAATCGGGTTTTAAAAAGCTGAAGAAGCTCTTTTTGGGGTAGTGGAGTACATGGATATCCTCTGTCGGGACATCGGAAACGTTCACGCCAAGTTCCGCACAGGCAAGCGCTGTCGCCTCTTCAACGGTCTTTGCTGTTTTCACACTTTGTTTTTTCAAAAGTTACACCCCCGTTTTACACTGTCAACTGTTAGTTTTTCAGGTCTTCGTCAGTCACCTCGACATACTCTTCCCCATATTTTTCCGCGTCTCGTTTGCGGGCTGCTGCAAGGCGCTGGCGGTCAATTTCCTTTTGAGTCAGAGTCTTTTCGACGACTTTTCCGGTCTTTTCATCCTTGACCTCTACCACCTGTTTCTTGGGTTTGTCTTTCTTTTTCTTTTGAAGCTCATATTCCCGCTCCGCTTCTTCTGCGGCAATCTTCGGGTTGTACTTCTTATTGAGCAAAAGTTGCTGGAGTGCGGAAAAGACGTTGGAAAGCACCCAGTACATACCAACGCCGGCCGGAACCTGGAAGGCGATGACAACCGAAAAAATGGGCATGATGTATTGCATGACTTTGGTCATGCATCCGGTTTGCGCGCCCTCCTGCTGCATGGTCGGATTCATCTTCAGGTTCATCATCGTAAAGAGGAACGAGGTAAGACCCGAGAGAATCGGGATCAAGATCAGAATATTGAGCGCCAAAGTCGGCGTCTGGGATAAATCAATCCCAAAAAAGGAAAGATTCAGGCTCTGGATATGGGATACTACATTGGTGCCTATGGCGTCGATGTAGGGTGTGGGATCCTGCTTAATGCCCTGAATGGCAAGTAGCTGGGGAGAATAGGAGTGGATGGTCCCGTTGTTGGTTGCAATGTCGGTTGCAAGTTTGATGACATCCGACGGAATGCGCAGGATATGCGTCATCGGTTTATAGATAACGTCGATGAGACCGAACAAAATCGGAAACTGGATGAGCATCGGAAGACAGCCGCTCATGGGGTTGTACTTTTCCTCCTCATACAGCTTGAGCATCTCTTCGTTATATTTTTCTTTGTTTTTTCCGTATTTTTTTTGCAGCTCTTCGAGTTTCGGCTGCATCCTTGCCATACGCAGCGAGGATTTCTGCTGCTTAACTGCAAGGGGGTACAAAATCAGTTTCGTCAAAAGGGTGAAGATGATAAGCGCAATCCCATAGTTGGAAATCATCTTGTAGCACAGCCACATGAGCCACCCTAAAGGATAACCGAAGATTGAGTTGATAAATTCCATTTCGTAATCCTCCAGCGAGTGAGTTTACTTCTTATTCTTTTTGCAAGAAAGCTCTTCGGGAGTCGGAACCAAATCTACTCCTCCCGGATGAAATGGGTGACACTTCATAATTCGCTTTATTGCAAGCCATCCGCCGCGGGCAGCCCCATAGGTTGAAATCGCCTCAAACGCATACGTAGAACAGGACGGATAGAACCTGCAGCAAGGTTTTTTCAGCGGTGAGATATATTTCCGATAAAAATCAATCAATTTGAGAAGCAAAAATTTCAAACAAAACGTCCTTCTTTCCAGTCAAGACCCGTCACCCAATAAATCCGGATACGAAAAATGCGCCGGCATACTCATTTCTTCGTTACGCCGCCGTTTTCCAAAGGGGTTGTCAGTTTTGAAATCTGTTTTCTCATCACAGGGATCAGATCCTGAGTTTTCGCCTTCGATGTTTTAAAGCGTGCAACAAAAACAAAATCCCATCCGCCGGGAAGCCCCGGCCCTACCGAGCGGTACGCCTCCCGTATGATCCGGCGTGCCCGGTTTCGCTTCACGGCATTCCCAATTTTTTTGCTTGTGGTAATGCCTACCCGGTTGAACGGCAACCGGTTTTTTCGCGCGTATGTCACCAGCAGCGGATGCGGACAGGATTTTCCTCTTGCATATAATCGCTTAAAATCCCTGTTTTCTTTGAGTGTCACAATATTCAGATTCATTGATTGCCTCGGTTGTTTTCAAAAAGAAAAGACCACAACGAGGTGTGGCCAGAGATTAATAAGACAAATGCTTTCTGCCTTTTGCTCTGCGGCGCGCCAAAACCTTGCGTCCGTTCTTTGTCGCCATTCTCTTGCGGAAGCCGTGCTCCTTTTTTCTCTGGCGTTTCTTCGGCTGGTAAGTTCTAAGCATTATGGTACCCTCCTTTTTTCATCTGCCGGCCCGAAAGCCCCGGGACAGCGGTATCATTTTCATTTTGCCGCCTTGTTCAATCTTCGGTAGAAGGAGTCATAGGCGATATCATAAGGCGTAACCTTGCAATTAAATAGTATATATCAGGATTCCATGGCCTGTCAATGAATTTTTAAAAATTCAGGCCGATTTTTCACCGGTTTTTCGCCAATTTCCCCGGACTCTCTCCCGCTCACTACAAGAAGTTCCCTGTTTTGAATACAAACCGTCAGGTCTTCTTGTCGTGCCGTTTCCCCTTTCTTTAAAAAATGTCTGGGTTACTCCAAAGTGAATTGTTTCCCATACTGACAACAGAAGAGATGTCATTCACGAATTCCGCACGATTTCCCAGCAGAGGAACCACTCCTTTTTCTGCCATCTCTTTTACTGAGAGAATCCTTTCTCTTCTCCGACTTATCACAGGAAACAAAGGCAGTGACCTATTGAGAATTTTTTGCTCTGCCAAAAGGCAGAATTTCTTCACATGGTTTTCTCCCCTGCCTGTCCAAAATTTCCTGTCAATTTATACTATTATAATAAGGGATGAAATAAGCTGTGGAAAAGCTTGAATCGAACCCCCATCTATGTTAAAATTAGTACAGTTTAAAAAACGGTGGGATTTAGGTTTTCAACACCTGAATTGACCGCCTTTTTTGTACCTCAACAGCTTTTGCACACGCAGATGTGAAAATCCATTATCCGGGGGTTATATTAAAATTATGGAATCCTTCAAGGACGCATGGAACTTAGTCAGCGAGTACTGCAAAGGGCAGATCACCAAGGTAGCCTATGAACTCTGGATTACCTGCATCGAACCTGAATCCTTTCAGGATGGGGTGGCAAACCTTCGCGTCTCCTCTTCGTTCCAAAAAGACATTATCGAAAAAAAATACCTAAGTATCCTGACCCGGGCGTTTGAAGAGACGCTCGGCTTTGAGGTCAAGATCAACATCATCGCAGACGAGGGGCACAAGGTTTCCTCCGCACCCGCAGCAAAGCCCGCTTCCGAATACGGGGAACCGGCGCTCTCGCAGTTTACCTCCGAACAGGTGGAACAAAACTCCAAGGGCGGGGACTATGAGTACACCTTTGATACCTTTATCGTCGGCCCCTCCAACAAATTTGCCCATGCGGCCTGCCTGGCCGTTGCTTCCAACCCGTCGGGCACCTACAACCCGCTGTTTATCTATGGAGGCTCCGGGCTTGGCAAGACTCATCTACTCTACGCCATTACCAATGAAATCTCCCATTCGAGACCCGCCACCAACATCATCTATGTCAAGGGCGAGGAGTTTACCAACGAGCTGATCGAAGCGATTGCGGCGAAATCCACGCAGGAATTCCATACGAAATACCGCAAAGCGGACGTGCTGCTCGTCGACGACATTCAGTTCATCGGCGGCAAGGAGAGCACCCAGGAGGAGTTCTTCCACACCTTCAATACCCTTTACCACGCGGGCAAGCAGATCGTCCTGACATCTGACCGGCCTCCCAAGGAGATCAAAACCCTGGAGGACCGCCTTCGCACCCGCTTTGAATGGGGATTGCTCGCGGACATCCAGCCGCCGGATTTTGAGACGAAAATCGCCATTACCCGCCGCAAGGCGCAGCTGCTCGACATCAACATCCCGGACGATGTGGCCGAGTACATTGCAAACCGCCTGAAAACCAACATCCGTCAGCTCGAGGGCGCGGTCAAAAAGCTCAAGGCCTTTAAGCTCCTGGCGGGGACTCCCCCCTCTATTTCAATTGCGCAAAACGCCATCCGGGATATCTTAAACGACAACCAGCCGGTACCGGTGACGGTCGAGCGCATTATCAACGAGGTCGCTCGCACTTACAACGTCTCTCCTGCGGATATCCGCTCGAACAAGCGCGCCGCCCAGATTTCTTCCGCCCGCCAGGTGGCGTCCTATGTGGTGAGGGAAATCACCCAGATGTCGATGGCCGCCATTGGCGAGGAATTCGGGGGCAGGGACCACTCGACCATCGTCTACGCCATCCAGCAGGTCGAGAAGAACATGACTCAGGACTCCCATTATAAGGAGACCATTGAGGATATCATCAAGAATATCCGGGACAGCTAAAGGCTACTTTTCCACCAAAAGGTTTTCCACATTTTCCACATACTATTTCACGCGGTTGCCTTTGGTAGACATAATACCCCGTCTTTTTCACTGGGTATTCAACATTCACCACAAAGTTTTCCACATACCGGTGAGAAAAGATTTGTTCGTAAACTTTCCCACAATTTGGCGACCGCCGGCAAACAGCAGAAAAAATGCCGCGAAACCGCCTGTTTTCAGGGATCGTCCAATCTTTTCACAATTGCACGGTCTCTACTACGACTACTATTCCTTATATCCCTATCCATTCTTTCTAGAAGGTGAAACTATGAAAATAACTTGTGACCGCCTTACGTTATGTGATGCACTTGCCAATGTGTCCCGTGCGGTTTCCTCCAAAGCCGCTCTTCCGGCACTCGAAGGCGTTTTGCTCAAAGCCCACGGGGACAAGCTTTCCCTTTCCGGCTATGACCTGGAACTCGGTATCACCACCTCCCTGCCCGCTTCGATCGAAGAGGAAGGGGAACTCATCTTAAACGCCCGCCTGTTTTCCGACATGGCGCGCAAGATTTCCGGGGAAACCATTTCCCTTTCCTGCGATGAAAAGCTTTTGACCGTGATTCGTTCCGGCGCTGCGGAATTTACCATCCTCGGCATGCCGGCCTCTGATTTTCCGGAGCTGCCCAGCGTGGACTCCGACCTCTCTTTCACTCTGTCGGGCGCTGCAATGAAGAGCATGATCGAACAGACCCTGTTTGCCGTCGCCGTCACGGATACGAAACCCGCTCACACGGGCTCCCTGTTTGAGATGGACGAGGAGGCCGGGGTGATTACCGTCGTCTCAGTCGACGGCTTCCGCCTTGCCATGCGCAAAGAAAGGGCGGAGGTGACGCAAAACGCCTCCTTTATTGTTCCAGGCAAAACCCTTTCGGAAATCACCAAGCTGCTCAAGGACGACGACAAATTTGTCTCCATTTCTTTAAGCAAGAAGCATATCGTGTTCTCCATCGCGGGCTACACGGTTATCTCCCGCCTGCTCGACGGGGAATTTCTCGACTATAAAAACGCGATTCCAAAATCTAACAGCTCAACCGTCACTGTATCGGTGCGCCAGATGATAGAGAGCATCGAGCGCGTTTCCCTGCTTATCACCGACCGGCTGAAAAGCCCGGTACGCTGCGATTTTGCAGAAAATGAAGTCAAGCTCTCCTGCGCGACGACCATTGGCAAGGCAAACGACTCCTTTGTTTGTGAGATCGATGGGAGCAGCGTAGAGATCGGCTTTAACAACAAATATCTGCTCGACGCGCTCAAGGCCTGCCAGAGCGACCAGGTAAAATTGCAGCTGAGCGGCCCGCTCGCCCCGATGAAAATCGTCCCGATGGATGGGGACAGCTTTTTATTTCTGGTGCTTCCTGTGAGGTTAAAAAATGAAAACTGAGACCGTGTCCATAGAAACCGAGTTTATTAAACTCGAACAGCTGTTAAAATTTGCGGGCGTCGCCATGACCGGCGGAGAAGCAAAGGAAATTATCGCGGATGGCGCCGTGAGCGTCAACGGGGAGCCATGCCTGATGAGAGGAAAGAAAATCCGTCCCGGGGATACGATTATCCTGGAGGAGGAACTCTGCCTGAAGGTAGAAGCCTCCCTATGAGAGTCTCCTCGATATCTTTGGAGCAGTACCGCAACATCAAGCAGGCGTCGTTTTCTCCATCTGAAGGTGTAAACATCATCTACGGGGACAACGCCCAAGGAAAAACAAACCTGATTGAGGCGATTTATCTGTTCACCGGGCTCAAAAGCTTTCGTTCCTCCAAGGACGCACAGCTGATTATGCAGGGAAGCGAGTCTGCCCGGCTGAATCTGGAATTTGAGGCGGGAGGACGAAACCAAGACGCCTCCCTCTTGATAGATAAGGGTAGACATGTCACCTTAAATGATGTGGACCGCGGTTTAGCATCCTCACTGACCGGGGTGTTCTGCGCCTGCCTGTTCTCCCCTGAACATCTGGAGCTTATCAAGGACGGCCCCGCCCTGCGCAGGAAATTTTTAGACAGCGCGCTGTGCGTCATCAGCCGCCGCTACCAAAAGCTCCTGCTTGATTACAACAAGGTGATTGCCCAGCGAAATTCGCTGCTCAAGGACGTCGCCTTTTCCGCGGACCTGCTCTCCATGCTCGACGTGTGGGATGTAAGCGCCGCAAAGCTCGGCGCTGCGATTCTTGACTTGCGTTTGCGCTACGTCAAACGCCTGAAGGAAGAGGCATCCAGACTGTATGAGGGCATCAGCGCGCGGAAAGAGACACTGACCATGGAGTACCAGTGTACCGACTGTGAGCGCGCAGAGGAACAGGGCCTGCTTGAGGCCATGCTGCGCGCCCGTCCACAGGATGTGCGCACCGGCGTGTCCTCCATCGGCCCGCATCGCGACGATTTGATACTGCGCATCAACGGGATGTCGGCCAGGGATTTCGGCTCCCAGGGCCAGCAGCGCAGCGGTGTGCTCGCCTTAAAACTAGCGGAAGCAAAGATTCTGAGCGACTCGGTTGGAGAACCCTGCGTGATTTTGCTCGACGATGTGATGAGCGAGCTTGACAACCAAAGAAAAGAGTTCCTGCTCAACCACTTAAAAGACCAGCAAATTTTCATCACCTGCTGCGACGCCTCCTATTTCTCCTCTTTGCAGGAGGGAAGCGTCTTTCATGTGGAACAGGGCAGAATTGTAAAAGAGCGGTAAAGGAGGAACCCTATGTACATGCATCTAGGACAGGACACCGTGGTAAGGCTTAACGACATTGTGGGCATCTTTGATATTGAAAATGCCTCGATCTCCCGGCACACCAAGAGGTATCTTGCGAATGCCGAGCAGCAGGGGCGGGTGGTCAACGTGTCTGCGGAACTGCCGAAATCCTTTGTCGTGTGTGAGCGAAAACGAAAAATCACGGTCTATATCTCCCAGATTTCTTCGCAGACGCTCAAAAAACGTGCCGGCTTCATGCAACACATGAAATCGGTCTGACCTATCGCATTCTTCAGCACTCTTTTGCTTTTTTGCAGTAGTGCTGTAAACCCATTGATTCGGAGGTTTTTGTCTTGGAAAATACACCTCAAACGAAAGAGAATACCCAGTATGGAGGAGAACAGATCCAGGTGCTTGAAGGACTCGAAGCAGTCCGAAAACGTCCGGGTATGTATATCGGCTCCACGGGTCCGAAGGGCCTGCACCATCTGGTCTATGAAATCGTCGACAACTCGATTGACGAAGCGCTCGCCGGCTTTTGCTCAGAAATCAAAGTCCAGCTTTTGCCGGGGGACATTGTGCGCGTCGTTGATAACGGGCGCGGAATTCCGGTCGGTATCCAGCCGAAGCTCGGGATTCCGGCGGTTACGGTTGTCTTTACCGTGCTGCACGCGGGAGGTAAATTCGGCGGCGGCGGATACAAAGTTTCCGGCGGCCTGCACGGCGTCGGAGCATCTGTGGTAAACGCTCTGTCCGAATGGCTCGAGGTCGAGGTACGCGACGGCCAGCACGTCTATTTCCAGCGCTTTGAGCGAGGAGCAGCCAAATGTGATCTCACCATTACCGGCGATACACAGGAGACCGGCTCCACCATTACCTTCAAAGCGGACGCGGAAATTTTTGAGGAGACGGTATATGACTATGAGGTTCTGCTGAAGCGACTTAGAGAGCAGGCCTTCTTAAATGCGGGCGTCAACGTCCTGTTCTCCGACCTGCGCGACCCCGACCACGTCAAGGAGGAAAAGCTCCACTATGAGGGCGGTATCCGCAGCTTTGTCGAGCATATTCATAAGACCCGCGGACTGGAAGTCCTGCACAAAGATGTCATCCATCTCAGCACCTCCAGCGATACCTGTACCTGTGAAGTCGCCATGCAGTATAACGACAGTTACAATGAGCTGATCCTCTCCTTTGCCAACAACATCCACACCACAGACGGCGGCACCCATGAGGTGGGCTTTAAGTCCGCGCTGACCAGGGTGTTTAACGATTACGGCAGAAAGACCGGCCTGCTCAAGGAAAACGATAAAAACCTGAGCGGCGAGGACGTCCGCGAGGGCCTGACCGCGATAATCTCCGTCAAGTTGACCGAGGCCCAGTTTGAGGGACAGACCAAGGCAAAGCTCGGCAACACCGAGGTGCGCTCGATGATGGATGCAATGGTCTATGAGAAGCTCACCTACTTCTTTGAAGAAAATCCGGCCATTGCAAGGGCAATTTTTGACAAAGCGCTCGGCGCCGCCCATGCGAGGGAGGCGGCAAGACGCGCCAGGGATCTGACTCGGCGCAAATCCGCGCTCGAATCCGCTTCCCTGCCCGGCAAGCTGGCGGACTGTTCTTCCAAGGACAACACCTATACCGAAATCTACATCGTCGAGGGAGATTCCGCAGGCGGTTCCGCAAAATCCGGCCGTGACCGGCGCTTCCAGGCCATCCTTCCTCTGTGGGGAAAGATGCTCAACGTCGAAAAGGCGCGCCTTGACAAGGTATATGGCAACGAAAAGCTGATGCCGGTCGTCACGGCGCTCGGCTGCGGGCTTGGGGATGAGATCGACTTGGAAAAGCTCCGCTACGGCAAAATTATCGTCATGGCGGATGCCGACGTCGACGGCTCGCACATCCGCACCCTGCTGCTCACCTTCTTTTTCCGCTACATGCGCCCGCTCATCGAAGAGGGCCATGTCTATCTGGCACAGCCACCTCTGTACCGGCTGACGAGGGGCAAACAGCACCGCTACGCTTACTCGGATGAGGAGCGCGATCAGATCATAGCGGAGCTGAGCGCGGAGTCCTCCTCAAAAATCGATATCCAGCGCTACAAAGGTCTTGGCGAGATGGACCCGGAACAGCTGTGGGAGACTACGATGAACCCGGAAAACCGCATTATGATCAAAGTCGAACTGGAGGACGCGGCTAGCGCAGACGAGACCTTCACCATCCTGATGGGGGACAAGGTCGCGCCCAGGCGTGAGTTCATCGAATCCAATGCGCAGTATGTCTCCAACCTCGACGTATAAGGGAGAAGGCCTATGAAGGACGAAAATTTAGCATTCGAACCCGGCTCGGAAGAAATTCCCGAGCTGAGGGAGCAGGGGCTCAGACAGGATGTGGAGCAGGAAAACACCGAGTTTCTGGAACCGGAAGCCCAGCCTGTGTTCGACTTTCACTATACCCTGTCGGAACAGGAATATATTGATTTTAACCTGATGCTGTTTGAGAGGAATATGGCCAAATCCAGAAGAAAGACCCGAATTCTCGGCATTTTGGAGGTTGTGATCTCCGCGCTGATGTTCGTACTGTTTTTCAATCAGGAGGGAACCTCCCTGCTGGTTAAGATCATGACCTTTGTGCTGTTTTTCTTCGGAGTGTTTTCCCTCACCTACTATTCCTACCTCTTTCCGAAACAACTGAAAAAATCCGTCAGTAAGACCTATCGGGAGAGCAAAAACCTCAAGGGAGAATTCCATATCCGTTTGTACGACACCTTTGTTCGGGATACCTATGAGGGAAAGGAGACGGACGTCGCCTTCTCCGACATCGCGGGAGTCCTGGAAAACGACCAATATCTGCTGATTCTGCTCAACGACATCCAGGCCTTTATCCTCCCCAAACGGATTTTCAAAGGGGATACTTATGACAGGCTCTCGGATTTCCTGTATCGGAAGTGCGAGGAATATGAAAAACGCAAACAACGGCTTGCAAAAAAGCCGAGTAAAGCGAGAAAATAGTATGGATGAAAAACAATTTTTCGAAAGAATCAGAACGGCCTGTGAAGAACAGGGATATGAGAATGGCGTTGCTCTGCTTAAAGAGAGCGGGATTCCTTATGCCGCCTGTACGGTAAATGTCCTCTTTGAAGATGTCTTGGCAGGTCTGTGGCAGACCCAGATTCTCAAAAAGAGGGCGCTGCGCATTGCGGAAACCGGATTGCTCGCCGCTATCGCAGTCATGTATCTTGTCTCTTACCTGCGCAATCTGAGTTATACCATGGGGCTGGTACTGGCGATCATCTGCCTGGCTATTCTCGCGGCGCTCTGGATTGTCCCACATCTGGAGGCGCGAGCGACTGCATCGACCTATGCGGCGAATACCAAATGCTTTTCCATCTGTATGTCGGAGTATGGGATTTTTGCCGACAATGAAGGATTGTGTACTTTCTTTCCAATAGATGATGACATGCTCGTTTATGAGACGAAGAAATATTTTAACCTGATGATTGAAAACAGAAGGCTGTATGTTGTCCCAAAAAGCAGCCTGTCGGAAGAAGATATCCGGTACCTGGCCGGATTGTTTTCCAGTAAGGTCGAGGGATTCAAACATGTGGGACTGTGATGATACCGAGAGTAAGGGTGATTAAAAATTGAGTACAGACAATAAAATGACGCCTCAAGAAGAGCAGAATTTACAAAACACCACGGTCATTCCTGTGGACATTGAAAAGGAGATGAAGGAATCCTTCCTCGCCTACTCGATGTCGGTTATCGTCAGCCGTGCTCTTCCAGATGTAAGGGACGGACTCAAGCCCGTCCACAGGAGAATCCTGTATACCATGTATGAAAACGGCCTGACCCCGGACAAGGCATACCGCAAGTGTGCGGATACCGTTGGTTCCGTACTCGGACGGTACCATCCGCACGGCGACGCGTCGGTCTATGACGCGCTCGTGCGTCTGGCGCAGGATTTCTCCCTGCGCTATCCGCTGGTAGACGGCCACGGTAACTTCGGCTCCATTGACGGGGATCCTGCCGCAGCTTATCGATACACGGAAGCCAGAATGAGCAAGATGGCCCTCCATATGCTCACGGATATTGACAAGGAAACCATTGATTATACCTCAAACTATGACGACCGCCTCAAAGAGCCGGTGGTCCTCCCCTCCCGGTTCCCAAACCTCCTGGTCAACGGATCGACCGGTATCGCAGTCGGTATGGCGACCAATATTCCGCCGCACAATATGGCGGAGGTTGTGGATGGTATGTGCTACCTCATTGACAACCCGGACGCAGAGCTCGAAGAGCTGATGGAGTACATTAAGGGGCCGGATTTTCCGACAGGCGGCATCATCATGGGCCGCTCCGGTATCCGCGCGGCTTATCAGACCGGGCGCGGGAAGATTACCCTGCGCGCCCGTGCAGAAATTGAAGAGGAAAAAAACGGTCGGTTCCGCATTGTTGTCACGGAAATTCCCTACATGGTCAATAAGGCCCGCCTAATTGAATCCATTGCGAACCTGGTAAAAGATAAGCGCATTGAGGGAATCTCTGACCTGCGCGATGAGTCCGACCGCGACGGCATGCGCATTGTCATTGAACTCAAGCGCGACGCTAACCCGCAGGTGGTGCTCAATCAGCTCTATTCCTACAGCTCTTTGCAGGAGACGGTGGGTGTCATCATGCTTGCTCTTGCGGACGGCGTGCCAAAGGTTATGCCGCTCAAAGAAATGCTCCAGCGCTACATAGACTTCCAGTGCGAGGTCATTACCCGCCGGACCATGTACGATTTGAGAAAGGCAAAGGAGCGCGCCCACATCTTGGAGGGTCTGAAAATTGCGCTCGATTACATAGACGAGGTCATCGCCGTGCTGCGCGCGTCCAGGTCCATCCCGGAAGGCCGCCAGGCATTGATGGAGCGCTTTGGGCTCGATGAAATCCAGGCGACCGCCATCGTTCAGATGCGCCTTGGCCAGTTGACTGGTTTGGAGCGGGAGAAGATTGAGGAAGAGCTTGCCGGCCTGCTTGCAAAAATCGCGGAGCTGGAAGGCATTCTCGCCGATAAAAACAAAATTCTCACCATCGTCAAGGACGAGGCAAGGGAGATTGTCGCAAAGCTCAAGGATGAGCGCAGGACGGAGATACAGACCGTGTCCGGCGAGGTTGATATTGAGGACCTTATCCCGGTGGAGGACTGCGTGATTACCCTGACCCACCTCGGCTATATCAAACGCCAGCCTGTGGATGTGTATAAGGCACAGCGTCGCGGTGGACGCGGCATCTCGGGTATAACCACCCGGGAGGAGGACTTTGTGGAAACGCTCTTTATCGGCTCCACACACGACTATGTCCTGTTCTTTTCCAACCGCGGACGGGTCTACCGGCTCAAATGCTATGAGATTCCGGAGAGTTCCCGGACGGCGCGTGGTGTGAACGTCATCAACCTGCTTCCGCTCGAACCGGAGGAAAAGATCACTTCCATGATTCGGGTAGAGGAGTTTAGCGACAACCAATATCTAGTTATGGTCACAAAAAACGGGATTATCAAGCGAACTGCGCTTTCCGCATACAATACCACTAGGAAGGGCGGCGTCATTGCCATAGTTCTCGATGAAGACGATGACTTGGCGTGGGTTCGCCTGACGGATGGAAACTGCGATGTCTTTGTCGCAACCAGAAACGGCATGATTATCCGCTTTTATGAGCAGGACGCTCGTCCGCTTTCCCGCACCGCACGCGGTGTCAAGGCGATTTCTCTGGAAGATGGGGACGAGGTTATCGGTATGGCGAGAATCCGTGAAGGGGCCTGCCTGTTGACCGTTACCACCAAGGGACAGGGACGGCGTACTCCGGTGGAGGATTACCGTGTCCAGAACCGTGCGGGAAAGGGCCTGTTAAATTATCATGTCAGCGAGGAGAAAGGATATGTCGCGGGCATCAAGGTAGTCGACGATACCGATGACATTATCCTGATCACGGATGACGGCATTATTATCCGTTTTGCAGTCGAGCAAATTCCCATCCAGTCCCGTTACGCGGGCGGCGTCCGCGTAATGAGAACCTCCGAAGGGTCCCAGGTTGTCACGCTTGCCCGTGCCGACCATGAGGACGAGGGGGACGGCTCCGGCGATCCCTCTGCGCAAGAGGCGGAGGAGAATGCTTCTGCTGGGTCCCCTGCACAGGAGACTCAGGAGCAACCCCCCGTATCCACTGAGGAGCAAGGAGAGAACTAAGTAGCAAGTTTGGCAAAGCGGACAGAGGATTCTGTCCGCTTTGTTTTATCATATCCGTTCTATACGAAAAACAATAGCTTTGCCTTGCTTGCTATACCATAAAAATACTGGGTTCCGTCACAAAATCACTCAGAATTGTTAGTAGACTTGTCACAGTCTATTTACACATTTTCTGCGTCGGGCGGATATAATAAACATGTACTCAAGAGTAGTACAAAGCATTTCCTTTTCATATTTTTTCATACGGTGTGTATACCCCACACACTACTCCCTTTTAAGAAGACCCCCTTCTAAACAGACAAATGCCGTCCGATCACCCCTCGGGCGGCTTTTGTCTGTCTACTTTTCCTTGACAAGCATCTCTCCCTATTCTATGATGAAAAGAGATTCTACGGATGAATGTATCATATGGGAATGGTATGGAAAGAAGTGATAATATGGCACATTATGAAAAGATCCTGGAACAGGCTACTCTTTATCAGGGAAAAATTTTGAACCTGCGCAAGGATAAGGTGGAACTGGAAAACGGGCGGATTTCCTACCGGGAGGTAGTGGAGCACAATGGCGGGGTCTGTGTGCTCCCGATTACAGAGGACGGAAACGTCCTGCTTGTCAGCCAGTACCGCTATCCCTATAAGGAGGAAGTTTTAGAAGCACCGGCGGGCAAGATGGATCATCCGGGAGAAAACCCGCTGCAATGCGGCAAACGCGAACTCGAGGAGGAGACCGGGTATATCGCGGAGGAGTATCTTGATTTGGGATGTCTCTACCCTTCTCCCGGATATACAAACGAGATTATCCATCTGTATGCTGCCAAAAAGCTCACCAAAACGGCCCAGAAGCTCGATGAAGGCGAGTTTCTCGATGTCAAGACAATGGGGTTCGAAGAAGCGGTAACTCTTGTTTTAGAAGGAAAAATCATGGATTCTAAAACTCAGGCGGTTTTGCTTAAGGCGAAACTGCTGGGACTGTCCAAGTAAAAACAACCTGCTGGTATGCGCCGGCAGGTTGTTTTTTTAAGAGTGACTCTTAAAGATACAATACCGCTTTGTTACTAAGAGTTCGCGGACAAACTCATCGAGTCCGTTTCGGTACGATGAGCAAAAGAATGGAAAACTTCCACCCCATTAGGAAAATGCGAACAACCGGTCACAGAATCCAGGATTTGAAAATACTCATCGAAAGTGGAGAGGATTTTCTCATCTTTGTTGGCGGACAGTATTTAAGAAAACGAGTCCGCTTCGCCGGAAAAATTGGCGAGGCGGACTCGATCCCATTTAATTTTGTTCGCGTAGGGCGATCCCGAGCTCTTCGAGGGCTCTCTCGTCCACTGATGCCGGACAGGAAGTCATCAGCTCGCTGGAATTCTGCACCTTCGGGAAGGCGATCACGTCGCGGATGGAATTCTTGCCGAGCATGAGCATCACGAGACGGTCGAGGCCGTAGGCCATGCCGCCGTGAGGCGGCACGCCGTATTGGAACGCGTCGAGCAAAAAGCCGAACCTTTCATACGCGGTGTCATGGTCAAAGCCGAGCGCTTCAAACATCTTCCACTGGACTTGAGGGTCGTTGATACGGATAGAGCCGCCGCCAAGCTCGCAGCCGTTGAGAATCATGTCATAGGCGCGGGCATGACAGTTTGCCGGATCGGTCAGAAGCTTGTCAAGGTCTTCCTCTGCCGGGCAGGTGAACGGGTGGTGCTTTGCCACATAGCGGTTTTCCTCTTTGTCAAACTCAAAGAGCGGGAAGTTTGTGACCCACAGGAAGTTGAAGGCTTTCGGATCAATTAGGCCAAGGCGGTTTGCCAGCTCGCAGCGCAGTGCGCCGAGGGAGGCGAAGACCACGTCGTTGTCCGCATCCGCGACCACGAGAATCAGGTCGCCCTCCTGTGCTTCCATCGCGGCGCGGATGGCCTGTTTTTCCTCCTCCGAGAGGTATTTTTCGTAGCTGGAGGACTGGGCTTCCTTTGTCCAACGCAGGTAAGCAAGCCCCTTGGCCCCGTAAGTTTTGACGAAATCCGTTAGCTTGTCAATCTCCTTGCGGGTAAGCTTTTCCGCACCGCCTTTTACATTGATGGCGCGCACGCTTCCGGTGGCGAGAGCGCCTGAAAAAACCTTAAATTCGCAGTTTTCAAGCAGGCCGGAGAGGTTTTTAAGTTCCATGCCGAAACGGGTATCCGGCTTATCGCTGCCAAAGCGCTCCATTGCCTCTTCATAAGGCATGCGGAGGAACGGGGTCTTCACATCCACACCCAGGACTTTTTCAAAGACGTACTTGATAAATCCCTCGTTGACGGTCATGACGTCGTTCTCATCGACAAAGGACATCTCGAGATCGATCTGGGTAAATTCCGGCTGGCGGTCGGCGCGCAGATCCTCGTCGCGGAAGCAGCGTGCAATCTGCATGTATTTGTCATAACCGGAGAGCATTAAAATCTGCTTGTAAAGCTGGGGTGACTGCGGCAGGGCAAAGAAGGAGCCGGGGAACACTCGGGAGGGAACCAGATAGTCGCGCGCGCCCTCCGGCGTGGATTTGATGAGTATGGGCGTCTCAATTTCGAGAAAGCCGTTGTCGTCAAAATAATCCCTTGCCGCCTTGGTGATTTTGTGACGCATCTTAAGGGTGTACTGCATCTCGGAACGGCGCAGGTCGAGATAGCGGTATTTCAGCCGCAGCTCGTCTTTGACATTGGTCTGGTCAGTCACCTCAAACGGGGGGGTTTTCGCTGCAGAGAGAATGCGCAGATCGCTAACCAGCACCTCGATTTCGCCGGTCGGAATGTCCGGGTTGACGGACTCCCTCTTTCGAACGGTGCCCGCCGCCATCAGGACGTATTCCGCATGCACGCCCGCGGCCTTTTGCAGCAGTTCCTTATCCACAGTGTCGTCAAAAGCAAGCTGGAGAATGCCCGTGCGGTCGCGCAGGTCGATAAAGATCAAATTGCCGAGATTGCGAATCTTCTGGACAAATCCCGCGGCGACGACCTCTTTTCCGATGTCAGCGGTGTTAAGTTGCGTACAGTAATGGGTCCGTTTAAGCCCCTTCATGGTATCCATCGTAAATTCCCCTTTTCCTTATTTGTTGTTCCATTGTTCTACGGTGTCCGACAGCATACTGAGCGCGGCCTGCGCCTGGATGGTTCCAAGCGTTTCAGCAAGGGAATCGAGCGCAATTTCCTGCACTTCCCCACTTTGCATGTTTTTGAGCTTTCCCTTGCCGGCGGCGATCTCGTCGTCGCCGAGTACCATCGAATAGGCGGCGCCTATTTTGTCCGCGTATTTCATCTGGGCTTTCAGGCTCCTGCGAACGGTATCGCATTCCGCGAAGAAACCGTCGTGACGCAGCTCCTTTGTCAAGGAAAAGGCCTTAAGCGCAGCCGCCTCTCCAATGTTGGCAAGGTAGATGTCGCATTTTGCCTCCGGCTCAAAGGCACAGCCCGCCTGTTCCATGACCATGAGCAGGCGCTCAAAGCCCATGCCAAAGCCGAGAGCCGGAGTCTGAGCGCCGCCGAGTTCCTTGACAAGGCCGTCGTAGCGACCGCCACCGCAGACAGTCCCCTGCGCACCAATGGTATCCGTGATAAACTCAAAGACCGTGCGGGTATAGTAGTCGAGCCCGCGCACGATGCGGGGATCGACCTCATAAGAGAGCCCGCACAGGTCCAAGCGTTTTTTGAGCCCTTCAAAGTGCTCTGCGCAGTCGTCGCAGAGGTAGTCGAGAATCGTCGGCGCGTCCCCTGCAAGCTCCTTACAGCCCGGGTTCTTGCAGTCGAGCAGGCGCATCGGGTTTTTCTCCAAGCGTTCGAGGCAGGTCTCACAGAGCGAGTCCTTGTGGCTGGAAAAATACTTTTTTAACGCGGCATGGTAATTTGCCCGGCACTCGGGGCAGCCGATGGAATTGATGTGCAGGGAAATCTCCGTCAGTCCTAAGTTTAGCAGGATTTCGTAAGCTAAGAGAATCACCTCCGCATCCGCCGCCGGGGAGGCGGAGCCGAACATCTCGACGCCGAACTGGTGGAATTCTCGCAGCCTTCCCGCCTGGGGCTTTTCGTAGCGGAAGCAGGAGAGCAGATAGAATACCTTGAGCGGAAGCGCGCCGCCGAGCAGCCCGTTTTGCAAAATGGAGCGGACGGCTCCCGCCGTCCCCTCCGGCCGCAGGGTGATGGAGCGGTGCCCCTTGTCCTCAAAGGTGTACATTTCCTTTTGCACCACGTCGGTGGTGTCGCCGACCGAGCGGGTAAACAGCTCGGTATGCTCGAAGGTCGGGGTGCGGATTTCCTTAAATCCGAAGTTTTGTGCGGTCTGGGAGACGACTCGCTCCAGATACCGCCATTTGTAGCTGTTTGCGGGCAAAATGTCCGCGGTACCTCTCGGCGCGTTTGTCAGGATAGCCATACTAGAAACATCCTTTCTATTTTCGGTTTCAAACCCTATCATGTCGCAAGCGAACGAATCCATTTCAGCCCGCCGAGAACCAAACTGGCCCTGCGGCTTAACTGCCCTCGTTTGCAGACATGATACGCTGTTATTTTTTCTTCCAACCACTGCTTGGGCGGTAAAGTTTTGTGTGAAAGGTAACAATCAAAAGAATCTGCAAACAGGCGGTGTTGCAGAAGTAGGGATCCCAGTTTGAGTTGCCTGTCCTGATAACCCAGTGTAAACACTTTTTTCCCAAGAGGGGTTAAGGCGATGAACCCCCATGTCCGTCGCGGTATTCCTCAAAAAGTCCCAGATACCTGCCCGCGTTGTAATAGTAATCGGACTGCCGGTTTTGATACCGCATCAGGGATGCGATTTCGTCTGAACTCATATCCTCTCGGTAGAGGTTTCGCCGAGCAGGTAGGAATTGAGGCTGGGAAGAATATTAATGTAGGGAGAATTAATTCGTTTTTTCACAGCTTTCCCTCCCTTCTTTATTGACCGGATAGGGTGCCGGGCATAAAATCTGTTTTTTTAGAATAGGATACTTTACAGGGATTGTCCAGAGAAAACAGGCCCTATCCAAGGGTTTCTCCGCTTTGCCGAGACAGTATATGAAAGGACGGCGTGAATTTAGGCAAGTTGACGCCCAAAAAAAGGATACCCTGCTCCCTCCCATTCCTGGGACGAAGTAAGATATCCTTCTCCTTCGCGGTACCACCCGGTTTAAACCGTATTTCACGGTTTCACTCAGCCGTTTTCCTTGATAACGCACAAAACGGGTGCGGCATCCTTTTTCCCATCGGGAATTTACGGATACAAGCTCGCCGGACGTCTTTCATGAAAATATACTCTTGGCGGCGTGCTTTCAGCACCCTGAAAGGGTGCACGCCTTCTCTGAAGCCCTGCTTTTCCATTACTCTTTCCGGGTCACAGCGCAATACAATTTATCGTTTGGGGTTGACAATATTTCTCCATTCCAAATCCCCGCGTTCCAGGCCATGGATGAGCACCTCGGCGGTTGCGATATTAGTCGCAACCGGAATGTTATGCACATCGCAGAGGCGGAGGAGATCCGCTTCTTTGGGTTCATGCGGCTTGACGGTCAGCGGATCGCGGAAAAACAGCAGGAGGTCGATTTCATTGCAAGCGATACGCGCCATGATTTGCTGGTCGCCTCCTTGGGAGCCGCCGAGAAACCTCTGGACAGAGAGTCCCGTCGCTTCCCCCACAAGTTTTCCTGTTGTTCCGGTTGCGCAGATGTTATGGTGACTCAAAATTCCACAATAGGCGATGCAAAATTGCACCATAAGCTCTTTTTTGGTGTCGTGTGCGATCAGGGCAATGTTCATGGTCTTTGACACTCCTTTTTGAACTGTTTTTTCAGTGAAACGCGAGGGGAATATGCTTTCCGGCCATCCTCGCCGCAATACGGTCAAAGACGGCCCTGTTCTCATTTTGGGTAAGCGGCCTGCCCGTCGCCGCGCAAACGGCATATTCCTTGTTTTCCGGAATTACGCCAATAAGCTGTGCCCCCACAATGTCGATCACCTCGTCCAAGTCGCGTACCATGGGAAGTGCACGTGGACTGGAGGGGACACGGTTGATAATAAGCCGGCAATTTTTGAGATACTCCCCCATAACAGAGAGGACCTTTGCCCCATCCCGGATGCTGATCGGGTCAGGGGTTACACAGATATAAGTAGTGTCCGCAATGGAAGAAAGGGTGCGAAGGCGCACACCAACCCCGGCCGGCATGTCAATGATGATTTCCTGATAGACCATCGCAAGGCGCCGGCACAGCTCCATCAGCTGGGACACGTCAATGCTTGCCTGTTCATTCTGAGAGGCTGGAAGCAAAAAGAGAGACGGGTTATAATCACAAGCCACAATGGCCTTGGAAGCTACGCAACGGCCGGAAAGCACATCGTTTAAATCGAAAACGATTTTATCGCAGATGCCAAGCATAATGTCCAGGCTGCGCAGCCCACAATCAAGTTCGATGATAAGTACCTTACGGCCAAGGCGCGTAAGGGCATCGCCGACGAAGCAGGAAACGGAAGATTTTCCTACGCCGCCCTTTCCTGATGCAATCAAACTGATTTTTCCTTTCATCCTGATACCCTCAAATAATCTTTCACTATATCATACCATGCGAAATGCACCGAGTAAAGTAAAAAAACTTTTCACTCTTTGGTCATATTTGCATAAAAATAGACCGTCTAAAAAGAAACCTGTCTATTTTGCATGATAACAGGCTATTTTTTTGTATAAAAATACAAATTTTCTTAGTAATGGGAACCAAAACCGGAAAAAGTGTCGAACGAAAATCGGACAACCCTTATACTGTCTGAAACACGGTTGTCCTTAAAAGTCTGGGCGGTTCATTTTATTTTTAATCAGGAAATCCGGCAGGTTCCGTCTATAGAGAGGATAAGAGTTTTCTGTCCCCCTACCGGAGGACCAGGCAAAGGGACAGAAAATACGGATTACTGCTGAGAAGAGGGAACCGAGACGGAGGTGTCAGTAGTTTCCGGATAAAAATAGGCATTGAAGATGTCCCGGCACAGTGGAGCTGCATAGTAGCCGCTGCCGCCCTGCTCAATGCAGATGGCAACCGCGATTTCCGGATCCTCATAGGGGCCGAACGCCACATAGGCAATGTTGTCGGATATGGTTCCCGTATTCTCCGGCGTACCGGTTTTGGAAGCGATTTTAATGGGATAATTGGCGAAAATATAACGCGAGGTACCGGTCAGAGACGAGGCGAGCATGCCGTCGCGTACCGCCTGAAAGTTTTCCTCTTCGGTTTCGATAGTATCCATGACGACCGGCGTGTCATCCTTGACCGTCTCACTCATGTCGTAGCTCTTGATGGACTTAATCAGATGGGACTGATAACGGGTGCCGCCGTTTGCAATTGTGGAGATCGCGGTCACCATCTGCAGCGGGGTCGCCTGAGTATCAAGCTGGCCGATCGCCGCCTGTAAAACGTTGCCCTCCTGCCATAGCTCGCAGTCCGGATACTTTGCATGCAGCTGATCGCGGTACTCGGGGCTGGAAAGGATTCCAGTCGCCTCACCGATTTCCACACCGGTCTCGCCGCCGAATCCCAGCTTACGGACATATTCGTTGAGCTTATCGATCCCGAGCCTGCGTCCCACATCGTAGAAGTAGATGTTGCAGGAGACCTCGAGCGCATGTACGATGTTGGTTGGACCGTGGGTTCCCATGCAGCTCGGCTGGTAATCGGTATAGTACCGATAGGTACCGGTACAGTTGACGGTATCCGAAGCGGTCAGGATATGCGCTGCAAGGGCGCTTAAGCCGACGCTCGGCTTGAAGGTGGAACCCGGGCGGTACTGCCCATTGAAGGCTCGGTTGAGAAGCGGATTGTTTTCCGCTTTCTTCAGGGAAGGATAGTCCGTCTTATACTGTGTCATCGTGTAGGAGGGGTAGGATACGGAAGCCAGTATCTCCCCGGTCTTGACGTTCATGACTACCGCGGCCCCGCCTTTGACGTCGCCGCCGTCACCGTAAGCGCGTTTCTTCAACGTGTTTTCAATAAAATCTGCCAGCAGCTGCTGAGTCTTCATCTGGAGGTTTTTGTCCAGCGTGAGCATGACTGTATTGCCGGAAACGGCTGGCTCCACCTCGGTCGAGACGACATTGCCGTCCGAATCCAAGTGGATGGTGCGCTTTCCGTTTGTGCCGCGCAGGTAATCCTCCGCCGCGTATTCGATGCCGGAACGCCCGACGATATCGTTCATCGCATAGCCCTTGGATTTCAAATCGGTGTAGAGGCTGTTGTTCTCAGCGTCCTCATCATCCGGAGGATAATATTCCTCTTCAAAGATAGGGGACAGAGTTCCCAGGATATGAGGCGCAAAATCGTCGATTTCATACTGGCGGTAAGGGGTCTCCACCGCGTCGACTCCGGGGTATTGAATGGCGTTTTCCTGAATTTTGGTGGCTGTCTCAAAGGAGACGTCTTCCGCAAAGACAAAGGGGTTCGTGATAGAAAATTCCTTTTTGTCCATCTCGTAGCGCACCCCGGCAATTTTTCGGGTATCGTCCGGGGAATAGCCCACGATGTTGTATTTTTTGATTAACGCCTCCATAACGTTTTCTTCCGTGGCATAGAGGTTAAGCTTTAAATCCGTTTTCAGTCTGTCCACTGCGCTGGACTGCACTGCGTCAAAGGTATAGGGGGATTCCTTGGCCATGGGTAAGCTGTCGTTGTAATCATGTCCTTCCTGCTCCATCAGGTTTATCAGGGAGAGGATCACGTCGTTTTGCTTTTCCGCATCCAGATAGACTTTGTCAAGCTGGATATTGAAGCCCACCCGGTTGGAAACGAGCGGCTCGCCGTTTCGGTCCACAATTTCCCCTCTTGGCGCCTTGAGTGTGACCGTGCGGGTATAACCCTGGGTGGCCTGCGCCTTGTATTCGTTGCCGTTGACAATCTGGTAATCAGTCAGGCGGAATACAAACAGCCCGCAAAAGACAACGAGCGCCATCACGAGCACGGCGATGCGGACTCTCAGTTTTTTCATCAGGGTCCTCCTTTCCTGTTTCCCTTGAAAATCAGAGTGAATAGACGTAATTACGTCCGATTATATCGAATTTTGTTCTTCCGGATGTAAAATAATTTGGAATTTTTGATGAACATATCGAATCAGCAGGAAAATCAGCGGAGAAAGCAGGATGGAGTACAGCGCTGCGGGAAGCAATTTTGTCAGCAAAAATAAGCCGCTGTGCGCCTGGTGCCAGATGAGATAGGTAAAGGTGTAGTTAATGAGCGTCTGAATCAAGGTGGCCCCGGCACAGCACAGCAGGGCCGTCCCGAGGGTGCGCCTCAGAAAATGGGTGGTCAGCAATCCGATACAGGCCCCGAACAGCAAAAAGAGAATGGCATTTGCCCCGGTCAGTCCCCCGCTGCCAAGATCCCAGAACAGCCCACAGACCATCGCGAGGATGGCGCCGGCAAATTCCCCCTCATACATCCCGAAGAGTACCGCCGCGCTCAGCAGAAAGGAAGGGCGGATTCCCGCCACCTGCATCAGGCCAGGAGTGTTTTGCATCACAAAGAGGGCGAGAATGATGATGGAATAGATGACGTATTTCAAAACGACGGCCTTTTTCTTATTCAATTGATACCCCCCTGTTTCATATGTTTTTATGGATCAGAGCCACTTTCGAGGATGGCCCCGATAAGAAAATGGGCCGCCACGGCAAAGGGCGGCCTCGGGTTTGTCTGTTGAATTTATTTAGAGACGGGACTGCCGTCCTGCGCGGGAGATTCCCCGCTGGTGGAGCTGTTTTTCTCCGATTCCAGGCCGACCCCCTGATATAAAAACGAGGTGATGACATAGACTTCCTGCACGGAGGTGATGTCCGTCACGGGGGTTACCACTGCGTACTTGGAAAGACCGGTCGAGTCAAGACCGATCTCCGCAATCTGCCCGGCAATCTGTCCCTGCGGGTAAACGCCGCCGGTACCGGAGGTGATGAGAAGGTCTCCTACCTGCATGTCAGAGTCCCGGGAGACATAGGAGAGGCGGCACTGCCCTTTCTGGGACAGTTCAAGCGTCCCTTGGATGGTGCCGGTGTCCCTGGTGCGGGAGTTGACCACACCCACGCTGGTGGAGGTACTCAAAACCGTGGATACGCGAGAGTAAGTGGGGCCGACTTCGGAAACATAGCCGATAAGGCCCGCCGAGGTGATGACCGGATCCTGGACTGCAACGCCCTGCAGCGAACCTTTGTCAATGAGAAAAGAGGAATATGAGGCGTTTGGGTCACGGCTGGTTACAAAGGCAGGCACGAGTTCAAAGTCATCATGCTGCTCTTTGATGTTTAGCGCCTCTTTATACTGCTCATTTTCCTGTTTATACTGGTCGAATTCCGTCAACTGCTTTTTCAGCTCATCAATTTGGCGCTGGAGATCCTCATTTTGCTGTGCTGTCTTATTTGCGCTCATCACGTTTGAGAGAAATTCCGAAACGGAGGAGGAAATCTTGGAGGAAAACGACTGAATCGGTGTGGTAATGAAAGAGAGGATGGAGGAGGTAATGGATGTGGCTCCACCCGTTGACACCTGGTATACCATAAAGCCGCCCAGCACAAGCACAATGGCAAGCAGAATTTTGAATTTTATGCTTTTAAAAAATTCCCGCACCGCTGTACTCCTCCTGTGATGTCGTAGTTAGAAACAAGGGCAGGGGGCGATTCCCCTGCCCGTAACTAGTCTTAGTCTTCGTCCGAAAGGACTTCTTTGAGCCGGTCGATGTCTTCCAAAACTTTGCCGGTGCCCATGGCCACGCAGTCAAGCGGATTTTCCGCAACGTTGACCGGCATGCCGGTTTCCTTGGAAATCAGGCTGTCCAGTCCGCGCAGCAGCGCTCCGCCGCCGGAAAGCGTGATGCCGTGGTCGATGATGTCCGCTGCAAGCTGGGGCGGGGTGCGCTCCAGAGTTACACGAATGGCTTCGAGCACGGAAGCAAGGGAATCCTGCAGCGCTTCCCGAATTTCCTCGGACGTGATGGTAATGTTCTTCGGCAGTCCGTCGATGAGGTTTCTGCCCTTGATTTCCATCGTATCCTCTCCCTCATAAGGATATGCGGAACCGATGGCGATCTTGATATCCTCCGCGGTGCGTTCCCCGATGAGAAGGCTGTATTTTTTCTTGATGTACTGGATAATGGAGGAATCGAACGCATCACCGCCGACTCTCACGCTCCTCGAAACGACGATGCCGCCAAGGGAGATAACGGCGACCTCGCTCGTGCCGCCGCCAATGTCGACGATCATGCTGCCGGTTGCCTCTGCAACAGGGAGACCCGCACCGATGGCGGCCGCCATCGGTTCCTCAATAATGGAGACCTGACGGGCGCCTGCTTTAAAGGCGGCCTCTTTGACCGCGCGCTTTTCGACTTCCGTCACACCGGAGGGAATACAGATAATGACGCGCGGGCGCGCAAAGATGCTGTTGTTAAACACCTTTTTGATAAAAATCTGCAGCATGCTGGCCGTGATGTCAAAGTCCGCGATAACGCCGCCTTTGAGCGGACGGACTGCCACAATGGAGCCCGGGGTACGGCCGATGACTTCTTTTGCCTCGATTCCGACAAAGCGAACCGCGTCGTGGCGGGTGTCCACGGCGACAACGGAGGGCTCACGCATGATGATGCCCTTTCCCTTCATAAAAACAAGTGTGTTTGCAGTACCAAGGTCGATACCGATATCGCGAGAAAACATAGTTTTTCCCCTTTCAATTTTGACATTACGGTTATTTTTATGCCGCGCCTGAGAAAGTCCGCCCCAGCCCGGCTTATTTCCTTTTCTTTTCCTTTTTGTGCGCTGTACAAAAGTTACTCTCCTATTATACTCTATCGTCCGGTAAAATCACAGCAAAAAATTTGTAAATTTTCCTGCTGCCCTGCCGGATGATTTCATACAAAACCCTCAAAGAAGGGAGAGTTTTCGCATCTGCTCGCCCAATGCCGCAACGGGGAGCCCCATAACGTTGTAATAGCAGCCGTTAATTCTCTGCACCAGCGTGCAGCCGTAACCCTGTATCCCATAGGCACCGGCTTTGTCAAACGGCTCTCCGGTAGCAAGATAGTCAGTCATCTGCTTTTCGGTCAGCACCATAAAGGTCACTTCGGTGCATACATGAAAAGTATGCTCCAGATTCTGGAAGCTAATACACACGCCAGTATAAACCCGGTGGGTTTTCCCGGAGAGCAGGGACAGCATCCGGCGTGCATCACTTTCATCACGGGGCTTGCCGAGAATTTCCCCGTCGAGTTCCACCACGGTATCGCACCCAATGACAACTGCGTCCGGGTGATTTTTTGCGCACGCTTTGGCTTTTCTCTCACTGAGCACTTCGACGGCATCCGCGCCGCCGATGCTTTTTGGCAGGCTTTCGTCGCTGTCAGTGGGAGAAACGGTGAATTTCGGGATTAAATAGCGCAGGAGTTCTTTCCGGCGAGGGGAAGCGGAGGCGAGAATATATTCCATCCGGTTCCGCCTCACTTTCTGCCGGAGGAACCAAACCCGCCGGTTCCCCTCTCAGTCTCATCCAGGCCGGAAACCTCCTCGAGCTCGTAGGGAACTACCGGGTGCAGCACCAATTGCGCAATACGCTCGCCCGGCTCGATGATATAATCCTCGTTGGAGAGATTAATCATCGGCACTTTGATTTCTCCCCGGTAATCGCTGTCCACCACGCCCACACAGTTGGACAGGGTGATGCCGTGTTTGGAGGCAAGGCCGCTTCTGGCATAGACAAACGCGCCGTATTCGCTGCTCGCAAGCGCAATGGCGAGTCCAGTCGGGACAAGGGCGCGTTCCCCCGCTCTGAGGGTAAGCGGCTCGGACAGGTTCGTATACAGGTCGTAGCCCGCACTGCCCGCAGTGGCGCGGGTCGGCAGTTTTGCGTCCGGACTGACCTTCGTGATTTTCAGCTGCATGGTATTCGATTCCTTTCTATGGCTCGCCGTATCACTTTACACGGCGGTAGTAGAGCCCCCGGGTGTATTCCCCGTTTGCCCGTTTACCGGATTGATAAGCGTGCAGCACCTGACCGCACTGCTCCCTGGTTTCCCCTGTAAAAAGGAGCACGGCATAAGAAACGCCGGAAAACTCTTTCAGATGGTCTGCCAGCCACAGAGGCTTGGGGTTGTATATCTCGCTCGCCCCATAGGAACAAGACACGGCAAACCGGTTGCCGAAACGGTCGGTCAGATGGTAGCCCTTTTTGCGGCATTCGCCACAGGAGGTCACATTTTTGAGCGGGCAGTTCCTTGTCAGCATCAAGGGCAGGTACCCATAAGCCATGATTCCCACCGGTAAGTAGGAGCCGAGTGAACGGATGCACTCAATGGGTGTTTCATAGGAGAGAACCGTCTCCTGCAACCCCATTTCAGCCGCGGCTTTGAGCGCATGGGAGTTTGTCAGGTTCAGCGAGAAGCCGCCCTCCATGGCAAACCCAAGGCGCTTGCAGCGCGGGACGTCGCCTAAATTGGAGATGAGAACACGGGAGATACCAACCTCTTTGATTGCCGAAAGACGGTTTTCCAGTTCTCCTTCCCGTTCAAAGCAGGCGCGCGGGAGCGCCGCGCAGAGTTTGTCCTGGTGTCCCTTTATAAAAGGGTCGTTCCGGTGCTCATACAGCTCATCCACCGGGAGATAGATACGCTCCAGCATCGAGGTATCCTGCGGAACCTGCAGGAAATGGGAAAACTGTGCCCGAAGAACCGGGGAAATCAGGTTTAACAGCCTGGGATGGGAGTTTGTCTCCACCGGATGGCATTCGTGCTCAGGGGCTTTGCAGCGCAGCTCGGACAACTTTGCCAGGCAGTCCCGGCGCAGGGCGTTGAGCGAAGACGCGGGGAGGAACAGCCCGCCATCAAGGTGCGCCGAACAATTATCCACCCGGTAAGGGGTACCGCCCGTCTTTTCCAGGCTGCGGCGCACGGATGTTTCGTCTGCCGCTTTGGTTTGGGCGGCTTGCGGGATGTCCCCGGCCGCTTCGGCGCGGTTTCCTTCTTCATCCGTACAGACGAGGGTGTAGGGCTCCCCCGCCCTTGCGATAAACTCCATCGATACGCCGATACGTGGCATCTCGTCCTTATAAAGTGCATGCAAGCGGGCGAAGACATCTCCCGCTGCGGTGACGTCCTCCTTTTGCCGGATGCCGAACATCTGCGGCGAGGGGATACCCAGATAATATCCGTCAGTAAATCCGCTGCGGGAAAAAACCGCACGCAGCATCCGGGCAAGCTCAGGATCGACCCGGCCGGTTTCCCGCATCTGATAGCAGCAGGCTACCGCACAGGCGACGTATTCGGGGCGCTTCATCCGCCCCTCTATTTTAAAGGAGGCCACGCCCGCGTCATAGAGCGTGTTCACATATTCGATCAGGGACAAATCCTTCAGGCTCAAATCGTGGCGGGCTTTATCCACAAAGCCATTGTTTGCACAAAACGGAAGACGGCAGGGCTGGGCGCACAGTCCGCGGTTGCCGCTCCTGCCGCCGATCATGGCGCTGAGCGTACACTGCCCGGAGACGGACATGCACAGCGCGCCGTGGATAAAGACCTCGATTTCAATCGGGGAATGCCGGCAGATATGCCGTATCTGCTCCAAGGAGCATTCCCTGGCCAGAACGGCACGGGAAAAACCGAGCCGGGCAAGTTCTTGCACGCCGTCAAGGGTATGAACGGACATCTGGGTAGAGCCGTGCAGTTGCATCTGCGGACAGATTTCCCGCACCAAGCGTGCGACCCCGAGATCCTGGACAATCAGGGCGTCCACTCCGGCCTTAGCCGCTTCAAGTACAGTATTCTGCACGCGATCCATCTCATCGTCAAAGGCAAGGGTGTTGAGCGTCTGGTGAACGGTGACGCCCCGTTCGTGGCAAAAAGCCACGGTTTCGCAAAGCTCCACAAAGCCGAAATTGGTTGCGTTTCGCCTGGCGTTAAAATCCTTCCCGCCAAGATAGACTGCATCACAGCCGGAAAACACGGCGGCTTTCACAGATTCAAAGCTGCCGGCAGGCGCCAATATTTCCGCTTTGTTTCTCACGCCTTGCCGCCCTTCTCTCCTTTGAGCAGCTCAATTTGAGTCTGCAAAGCGAGAATCTGGCGCTTTGCCTCATCCGCTTCCAAGCGTGCGCGGCGCGCCTCCTCCAAATATTCGGAAATCTGGGAGCGCAGATGGTCGCTCGACTGGGACGCCTTGCGGCTCTCGTCCAGGTAGTTGAGGGAGCACAGCAGGGCGGCGGACATCACCGACATCGAGGAGCTCGAATCGAGCAGGCCGGTCATGTCCCTGTTGATGATTTCTGCAAGGGAGTTGACATAATCAGCGGATTCTTCCGTGACAACGGTATACTCACTGCCGTATAGTTTGACTTTTATGCGGTTCATAGGAAAAACTCCTTTGAGGTGTAATGTCAAAAAAGAGGATAAGCGGCGATTATTTCAGGGATTTCGCCATATATTGTTATTATACCTGATTTGTGCAGAGGAAAAAAGAGATAAACTGAAAATATTTTGCCGGTTTGACAAGGTGACATAATTGTCCGGGATAAGAACAGTTTCTTCTGGGAAAGTTCCACAATGATTGTAATTCTTCGAGCACCGCTAATGCGGCAGGAATGTGTCATGTGGGAAAGGGGGTTAGGCAGAGTTTCCCCCTTCCCTCGTTTTTTTGGACGAAACCAAAAAGGAATTACGCCGTGCGGGGCCGAAACTCCGTTTAAGAGCTGCAGGGCGCCGCACCGCTTCCTGTTCTAAGGGGACAGCCTTAAGTGATTTCCTGCCGGGGAAATCCACCACAGAAAAATCCACATGGACTTTTTCGCAGAGATTGAAAGATTAACTCTGTTCGATTATAATAAAAAGAAAGCCATCCGAAAGAAAAGAATCCGACAAAAACGACAAAACAAAGGATGGAATGACTTTGAATCCATGGGCAGAAAAGGAAAGGCGGAGGACACAATGCAGTTATCAGAACTAGACGGAGAGAAGGATATCACCCTGCTGTATGACGGCGGAACACCGGAGCGGATCCTCTCAGAAGTCTACTGCTGCGACCTGCTCAGCCATGCGATGTCACACGCCCCGGCGGGGTGTGCATGGGTTACAGTCACAGCAAACGAGAATACCCTCGCAGTCGCAAAACTGCGGGAGGTATCCTGTGTGATATTTGACGAGGGGATTTTCCCTTCACCGGAACTAACCAGTTGCGCCAAAGAACATGGGATTGCTGTTGCGAAAACGGAACTCCCGGTTTATCAAGCTGCCCGGCAGATAGATGACAGGATTACAGGAGGAGATTAGATGGCAAAAACAGTTTTAATCACCGGTGCTTCCCGCGGCATTGGAAGATCCACCGCGATTTCCTTTGCTTCCAAAGGCTTTCAGGTGGCTCTCAATTACTATGCGGACACCGCCGCGGCGGAAAAAACGGCGGAGATCGTACGCAGTTTCGGCGTGTTTGCGGAGGTTTTCCGCGCGGATGTTTCAAACTCCGCCGCCGTCTCCGCCATGGTGCAGGAGGTGGTGGAGCGGTTCGGATCCATAGATGTGCTCGTGTGCAATGCGGGCATTGCTCAGCAGCGGGTGTTCCAGGACATCACGGATGAGGAGTGGAGCCGCATGATAGGGGTGCATCTGGGCGGCACGTTTTACTGCTGTCGCGCCGTGCTTCCCCAGATGATTCAGAGAAAAGAGGGGCGCATTATCACTCTGTCCTCGATGTGGGGCGTGACCGGCGGCTCGTGTGAGGTGCACTACTCTGCCGCAAAGGCGGGCATCATCGGGCTGACAAAGGCGCTTGCAAAAGAAGTGGGTCCGTCAGGTATTACGGTCAACTGTGTGGCGCCCGGCGTTGTGGAAACGGATATGTGCGCGGATTATGACGAGCAGACGCTGGAAGCTCTGCGTCAGGAGGCTCCGCTCGGCAGGCTTGGCACGTCGCAGGACGTCGCGGATGCCATTGAGTTCCTCGCATCGGATAAGGCGGGCTTCATCACTGGTCAGGTACTCAGTCCCAACGGGGGGATTGTCATCTAACCATTGAAAGGGGAAAAAGGGGTTGTTATGCAGAAAACGGCGGAGCAGGCTTCCAAAGGGATGCGTAAAAACTATCATGCAGTGGACATAATACGGGTGGTATGCGCGGTGCTCGTCATGTGCGTGCACGTCTTGACTTATGCCTGATTCGCTATGTCCATTCCGCCGTGATTCCAGGAATTTAAAAGAGATCACTCTGAGCGATCGGCCCTGCTCTCGTATCCTGCGGGAGATGAGCGTGCTTATCTACTGCTCCCATGAGCTGATTTTATTATCATCCAAAATTATACAAAGTGTATAATGTGATGCACCTCCACGCCGTACTGATTTCCGACCTCATGTTATTTTTTCAGAAAAAGTGTAAGATGAAATTTTAGAAGTGGCTATACTAAAAACCATAAAACACCCCTGTGCATGTGCACAGGGGTGTTTGTTGTGGTTTTGCCAAATTGAAGATGGTAAGCCCCCTCTGCCTGGCAAATTGTACAGTATAAGCAGTCCCTCCACTTTCGCCGGTGAGGTAACACAGGCAAAAGGAGGCATGCTCCACCAGATACCGGTTGCGTTTGTGCATGCAGCCGCTGCAATAATGGGAAGAGAGGAACACGGCTTCATCTGCACGGCGGAGAATTTCCCGGTACATGCGCCGTTGGGTTGCGTTCCAGTATTTGTCCTGCTCCCGGCAGGGCAGGACGAGAACAAGCCTGATTTGGGGAAACTCCCTTTTCAGGCGCAAAACAGTCTGTGCGGCAAGGGTGTCGAAGCCGAGCGCGCCGCCTGCGAGAAATTGGCGAAAGCCCTGGGAAATCAGCGTTCTCAGGGTTTGTTCCAGAGCCAGAGTGAGTTCCGGAAGATGTTCCGGCGGGATATGCCGATGGCCGGTAAAACAACAGGTTTGTTCTGCTATCATAATAATTCGCCTCACATGATTCGCATATGAATATAGTTTATCAGGAAAACTACTATTACGCAAGTGCGTATACGCGTAAATGTAAATTCTTTTACAATTACTTGCAGAGGCGATGTATATGTCGATCAAGGAAGCAATTGTACAGCGATTTCAGGAATTATGTAAAGAACGTAACATGAAATATAATGAACTTGCGGTGCGTTCTGGGGTGACGCCTTCCACTGTTTACAGTATGATGAATCCTAATAGGAAAGATTTATCTGTCATTACCGTGAAGAAGCTGTGTGACGGACTAGATATTACGATCATAGATTTTTTTAATTGCAAGCTGTTTGAGAATTTGGAACAGGAAATCAAATAAACCCACGGATGAGGACTGAATCATCCGTGGGTTTTTCTTTGCGCCGTCTTATTCTTTTGGTTTTTTCAGTAGTGGAACAATTTTGATCTTTCTGTGGGGTTAAAAGCCGCACTGCGGGCAAATTTTGTGCGGTCTCTGCGGCTGCGGCTGTGCGGCTTAATACTGACCAAAGGAAAGCTTTGCCCAGTAGGAAACCGTTCTCTGCCAAAACAAAAAGGCCTCCCAGCATTTGCCGGGATGGCCTGATGAGCCCGTTTAAGCGGACTGCGAAGATTCAAACTGAGAGTTGTACAGCTTTGCATAAAAGCCGCCCTGCTTCATCAACTCCTCGTGCCTGCCCTGCTCGACGATGTCGCCCTCGTTCATGACGAGAATCAAATCCGCATCGCGGATGGTGGAAAGCCTGTGCGCGATGACAAAGCTGGTTCTGCCCCGCATCAGGTTATCCATGGCGCGTTGGATGCGCACCTCGGTACGGGTATCGACAGAAGAAGTAGCCTCGTCGAGAATCAGGATTTTCGGGTCGGCAAGAATGGCACGCGCAATCGTCAGAAGCTGTTTCTGACCCTGGGAGACGTTGCTCGCCTCTTCATTGAGCACCATGTTGTAGCCGTCCGGCAGAGTCTTGACGAAGTGCTCCACATGGGCGGATTTTGCGGCCGCCTTGACCTCCTCGTCGGTTGCGTCGAGCCTGCCGTAACGGATGTTCTCCATAATCGTGCCGTTGAACAGCCAGGTATCTTGGAGCACCATGCCGAACATCTCGCGCAATTCATTGCGGTTAAAGTCCCTGACATCGTGTCCGTCGATCAAAATCGCGCCGTCCGTGACGTCGTAAAAACGCATCAACAGTTTGATCATCGTGGTCTTGCCGGCGCCGGTCGGGCCGACAATTGCAATCTTCTGGCCTGGCTTCACTTCAGCGGAGAAGTCCTTGATGATGTTTTTCTCCGGATTGTAGCCGAATTTGACATGGTCAAAGGTGACGCGGCCTTCCAGCCCCTTCACGGAGACCGGGTGTTCGGCAAACTGGTCCTCCTCTTCCTCGGCGAGGAATTCAAAGACCCGTTCCGCGGCAGCCGCCGTGGACTGCAGCATATTCGTAACCTGGGCCGCAGCGGAAACCTGCTGGGTGAAGGTCTTGACATACTGGATGAAAGACTGGATGTTGCCGACGGTAATCGTGCCGCCGATTGCAAGCCATCCACCGAGAATGGCAACTACAACGTAGCCCACATTGCCGATAAAGTTCATAATCGGCTGCATCATGCCGGAGAAAAACTGGGATTTCCAGGCGGATTTGTAAAGGATGTTATTCGTCTCATCAAAGGTTTTGATGACATCCTCCTCGCTGTTGAACGCGCGCACGATGTTGTGCCCGCCATAGACCTCCTCAACCTGACCGTTTACATGGCCAAGGTATTCCTGCTGTGCCTTAAAGTACTTCTGGGAGCGCTTGACGATAAGAGAGACAAGCACCATGGAAATCGGGAGAATCAGCAGGGCGACGATGGTCATCAGCCAGCTGATGGAGAACATCATGATGAGCACGCCGACCACAGTGGTGATCGAGGTGATAATTTGAATGACGCTCTGGTTCATGCTTTGGCTGAGGGTGTCGATATCGTTCGTCACACGGGAGAGCACCTCGCCGTGCGTCTTGGTGTCAAAGTATTTCATCGGCATCCGCTGGATTTTTTCGGAGATCGCCTTTCTCAGCTGATAGGTGACCTTCTGGGTGACTCCGGTCATGAGGAAACTCTGGATATAACTAAACAGTGCGCTGATGGCATACATGCCAAGCAGGAACAGCAGGATTTGCCCGACTTTTGTAAAATCAATGCCTGCCCCACCGGATACCTTGCTGACAAGGCCGTTGAAGATTTCGGTGGTCGCGTTGCCGAGGATTTTCGGCCCAACAATCGAGAACACCGTGCTGCCGACTGCAAAAATCAGGACCAGCAGCAGGGAAATCTTATAGGCGGAAAGGTATTTCGCCAGTTTTTTCATGGAACCCTTGAAGTCCTTGGCTTTTTCCGCCGGCATTCTGCCGTGCCCCATAGGGCCCTTCGGTCTGCTCATTGTGCCAATTCCTCCTTTGAAAGCTGGGAGTATGCAATCTGCTGGTAGACCTCGCAGTCTTCCATCAGCTGCTTGTGTGTGCCGATGCCGACAATCTGTCCCTCATCGAGGACGACGATCTGCTCCGCATGCATGATTGTGCTAATTCGCTGTGCCACGATGAGTACCGTGGAATTCGCGGTTTTTTCCTTTAATGCAGCGCGCAGGGCGCGGTCGGTCTTAAAATCGAGAGCGGAAAAACTGTCGTCAAAGATATAGATTTCCGGATCCTTGGCAATCGCCCGCGCGATAGACAGGCGCTGTTTTTGCCCGCCCGAGACGTTGGTGCCGCCCTGGGAGATTTCGGAGGTGAAGCCCTCCTCTTTCTGGGAGATGAACTCCATCGCCTGGGCAACCTCGGCGGCGGAATGCATCTCGTCATCGCTGGCGTCCCTGTTGCCGTATTTGATGTTCGATTCAATCGTACCCGAGAAGAGCACGCCCTTCTGCGGGACATAGCCGATTTTTGCGTGCAGCTCGTGCTGGGTCATTTCTCGGATGTCCACGCCGTCCACCAGGATTTCTCCCTGTGATACGTCATAAAAACGCGGAATCAGGTTAATGAGAGTGGACTTGCCGGAACCGGTCGAGCCGATAAAGGCGGTTGTCTGGCCGGGCTGGGCGGTAAAGGAGATATCTGAGAGCACATCCACCTCTGCGTTCGGGTAGCGGAAGGAGACGTCTTTAAACTCCACCACGCCTTTTTTAGCCGGGTCGCAGGGCTTTGGAGAGGACGGGTCGTTGATGGCGGTCTCCTTATTTAATACCTCCACGATACGGTTGGCGGAGACGGAAGCACGCGGCATCATAATGGAGACCATGGAAATCATCAGGAAGGACAAGATAATCTGCATCGTGTACTGGAGGAAGGCCATCATATCGCCGACCTGCATCTGCCCCGCGTCAATTCCCTTTGCGCCAAACCATACTATCATCACGGAGATGACGTTCATCATCAGCATCATGGTCGGCATCATGCAGGTCATCACACGGTTGACGAACAGGTTTGTCTTTGTCAAATCCCGGTTTGCCTTATCAAAGCGTTCTTCCTCATGTTTTTGAGTGGAAAACGCGCGGATAACCGGCAGACCGGTGAGGATTTCCCGGGTGACAAGGTTTAGCTTGTCGACAAGCTTTTGCATCATCTTAAAGCGCGGCATGGTGATGGAAAAGAGTACGATGACCAGCGTGAGCACCGCCGCCACGCCGACTGCAATAATCCAGGTCATCGAAGTATTGGTGCCGAGCACCTTAATGACGCCGCCGATGCCGACAATGGGCGCGTAGAAGACAATCCGCATCAGCATGACCATGAGCAACTGGATCTGCTGGATGTCGTTCGTACTCCGGGTAATGAGGGAAGCAGTCGAGAATTCATCCATCTCCTGGTTGGAGAAAGAGACCACTTTTTGAAATACCCTGCTGCGCAAGTCGCGTCCCAGGGAGGCCGCCACGCGCGATGCGAGGAAACCGACTAGAATCGTGGCCGCCACCGCAAGTAAAGAGATACCGAGCATTTTAAGCCCTGTTAGCAAGATGTAGCCCGTCTGCATATTAGACGCGCTCATGCCGAGTTTTTCATACTCCCCTTTGAGGAAGCCGGCGGCGGACTGCTGAATCATACTGTCCGACGTTTTGGAGAAGGGCTCGTTCATCTTGGCGGTTATCTGCTCCATCTGCTCGGGGGGGAGCTTTGAGAAGACCTCGAACAAGTCGATGTCCATACCCTCCGGTACGCCCTGCGGCATCATCTGCGCGAGAATCTGCTGTTTTAGCGCGGCGGTCTGTTCATTGTCCTGCTCTAAAAAGGAGGTAATGAGCACGGGCTTTGCGAAAATGGAGGACAGCTCCGCAATTTTATCCTTGTCCTTGGTGTTGAGGATATAAACCGGCTCATTTTCGAGCGCAGGGTACTGCTTGACATACTTTTGATACTCGGAATCGGAGAGGGTGTCCTTATCAAGCAGCCGGTATTCGTTTTGCATGGCCTGCTGATCGCTGTCATTCATAAACAGCGCGATTTTTTTAAGCTCCGCTGCGGTGACCGCCTTGGGGGCGGCGTTTTCGATGCCGCCCTGCTGGATACCGACGTCGACGATGTTTGAAGTGTATTCCGGCAGTGCCAGGTCACACATTGCCTGGACAATCAGCAGGCCGAAGATCAGCAGGATCGGCACGACTGATTTTTTTAGATATTTTGCTAGTTTGAGCAAGTGAGTCAGTCCTCTCTTTCGAATCTATTCGAATCTATCTCTTCGAAGCGGCCCGTGGCGGGTCCTTCCGCGGGGAGTTTCCACCGTTTCCTCCTCAGGAGGCATTGTAAGGTTTTCACGCATCTGGAGCAGCAGTCTGCGCATGAGCATGATTTCCTCCTGCGTAAAGCCTCGCAACGCTTCCTCCTCCACCTGTTTCATTTGGGAGGGGATTTGTTCTACGATTCTTTTTCCATATTCCGTCAGGTTTATGTGGCTTACCCGCTGGTCCTCCTCATCGCCGCGACGTTCCACATAGCCGGCCCGTTCCAGCCGTTTGACCGTAACCGCGACCGTCGGGGCCTTTACGCGCAGCAATTCGACCAGTTCCTTCTGGCTGGTGCCCTCATGGCTTTTCAATACCATCAAGGTCGGGACCTGCTTTGGGTGTACGCCGAAGGTATCGAGGAGATTATAAGCACGCAGCAACTGTAAATGCGCCACCTGCCCGAATAGCATCAGAAGAGACCTCTCGGAATCCTCTTTCACGTTCTGTCGTCCCCCTTATATTTTACTTAGTTGGCTAAGCTATATACTAGCACTATTCGGCATGTCTGTTCAAGAAATCTGGTATAAATTCAATGATTGTTTACGATTTGTTTTTAAATTAGTTTGCCAGCCTAATAAAAATAAGAATTATATGTTAAACTTGCGAAAAACTTTTTCCTACGGTATAATGCAATTGTATAAAATAAAATCCGGATTATGGGGGTCATTCCGGAAAAAAGGGAGGAACACTATGTATCATAATTACTATAACGGATGGACAGAGCTTTTTCTTGTATTCGGAACTGTAATCATTGTGGCGTTGCTTATAGCTGCGGCTGTGGGGATTATCTTTTACATCCTGGAAAGTATCGGGCTGTATCACATTGCCCAGTGCCGGGGGCTGAGCAACCCGTTTCTGGCCTGGATTCCGATTGCGCGGATGTATCTGCTTGGTAGCGTCGCCGACCAGATTGGAGCACATGAGGGGCGCAGCAGCAAATATTCCCTCATTTTGCTCATCTGCGGGTGTGTGACCTTAGCGATGGGGGTCATTACCGGGCTGTCGGATTCGATGGGTTTTCTGACCTGGGGCGCGATGATTGTCTCTGCGGTGTTTACCTATCTGTCCTATTACCAGATTTTTAAAGTCCATGCCCCTGAAATGGCGACTTTGTTTATTGTGCTTAGCATCCTGTTCAGGCTCGGGCCGGTATTTCTCTTTGCCGTCAGAAACCGTGTCCCGACTGATATGGCCCCGCCGCCATATTATAATCAGCCTCCATATCCGCCGCAGTCCCAGAACTTCTCGGGCCAGGGCGGAAACTGGAGATAACCCTGTCAGGGGAAAAGGATGTGCCCTTTTGCCTGCACAGTGATTGTCTGTGCCCTCTCTTGACAAAGGAGAGGGCGTTATCATAATCCAGCGGGTGGAAAAATCATAATTATTCGGTGTCCTCTTTGATTCTGCCCGCTTTTGGCTATTAAATTCCGATACAAATTTCCATAAAAACCGGAAATGTTTTTTTATCTTGGTTATGGAAACCGCTAAACTGTTACAACCGGAAAAAAGAGTTCTTGACTTATGAAGTTTTCCTCATTATAATGGGAAAAACTCAGCCGCCGATTTTCTACGGATTTCGTCTTTCCTCGATGAATTTTTATGAAAAAAGGCGTATTTTTAAACTTGTTCAACTTTACCGATGATAAAAAAGGAGACGATCCCATGGCGTATTATTTCAGCGAGCCGTCCCATACGTTTAACGAGTATTTGCTGGTTCCAGGCTACTCCTCTGCACAGTGCATCCCGAGCAATGTCAGCCTGAAAACACCGCTTGTCAAGTTCAAAAAAGGAGAACAGCCTGCCATCTCGATGAACATCCCGATGGTCTCTGCCATCATGCAGTCGGTTTCCGATGACAACATGGCGGTTGCTCTGGCAAAAGAGGGCGGCATCTCTTTCATCTACGGCTCTCAGAGCATCGAGAATGAAGCCGCCATGGTCGCCCGTGCTAAAAATTATAAGGCCGGTTTTGTCCGCAGTGATTCCAACATCCGACCGGATCAGACGCTCGCAGATATCCTCGCGCTTAAGGAAAAAACCGATCACTCCACTGTGGCTGTCACGGATGACGGCACGAGCGACGGCAAGCTGCTCGGCATTGTTACCAGCCGCGACTACCGCGTCAGCCGGATGTCCCCGGATACCAAAGTCTCCGATTTTATGACCCCGTTTGAAAAGCTGATTACCGCTGATGAGGGCACCACCTTAAAAGAGGCGAACAACATCATCTGGGACCACAAGCTCAACTCCCTACCTATCATCGATAAAAACCAGAGACTCCTCTACTTTGTCTTCCGCAAGGACTATGACTCCCACAAGGAAAACCCGGACGAGCTGCTCGACGCCTCCAAGCGCTATGTCGTCGGCGCAGGCATCAATACCCGCGACTACGCGGAGCGTGTCCCGGCATTGGTCGAAGCGGGGGCGGATGTGCTGTGCATCGACTCCTCCGAGGGTTTTACCGAGTGGCAGTCGAGAACGATTGACTTTATTCGTGAAAAATACGGCGATACTGTCAAAGTCGGCGCAGGAAACGTCGTCGACCGAGACGGCTTTCTCTTCCTCGCCAAGGCGGGAGCGGATTTTGTAAAAATCGGCATCGGCGGTGGCTCCATCTGTATCACCAGGGAGCAGAAGGGCATCGGGCGCGGACAGGCCTCCGCAGTCATCGAGGTCGCCAAAGCGCGTGACGAGTATTTCGAGGAAACCGGCATTTACGTGCCAATCTGCTCGGACGGCGGCATCGTCCACGACCATCATCTGACACTGGCGCTTGCCATGGGCGCGGACTTCGTAATGCTCGGCCGCTACTTTGCCCGCTTTGATGAGAGCCCGACGAACAAGGTCAACATCAACGGCAACTATATGAAAGAGTACTGGGGCGAGGGTTCTTCAAGAGCAAGAAACTGGCAGCGCTATGACATGGGAGGTGCTGCAAAGCTTTCCTTTGAAGAGGGCGTCGATTCCTATGTCTCCTACGCCGGAAGCCTGAAGGACAATGTCCAGCTCACCCTGAGCAAGGTCAAGTCCACGATGTGCAACTGTGGGGCGCTTACCATCCCCGAGCTGCAGCAAAAGGCGAAGCTGACTCTTGTCTCCTCTACAAGCATTGTCGAGGGCGGTGCACACGACGTCGTGCTCAAGGATTCAAGCAGCGTCATTAAATAAGAAAGCTCGTTACCGGAATTTGCTGGATACGTATAACTGAAACGGCCCGTGGAAGATTGCCTTCCACGGGCCTGATTTTTTTGTATTATGTATGTTACGATTGTTGGATTAACAGGATGAATTACTGCTCAAAGGTATGGGCGACGTCTTTCAGCAGTTCTGAAAAGATGCTGCGGGCAGATGTCCTAGCACTGGCCGCAGGCGATACACGCGGAAGCTTTTCCCCCGTCCTGAGCACGGACGTTGCAGTACATCCATGCTCACCGAGGAAAAACTGCAGGAGGCGGCCTTTGAGGAACAATTAGAAAAATGCGGTGTCTGAAAACGGGGGTTCATTTCTTCCGGCATTCAGAGGTTGCGAACCAGGGGAAAACGGGTTTCGCCCGGAGTTAGACGGTCAGCGCTTTTCCCCCGTCCCCCACCCGTCGACATTTGCGCGCTTCATCGCTCCGAAGACACGCTTGCGCAGGCCGGGATACTCTCTTTCCATCTGGACGAGCCACTCCTTGGTTTTCTGCCGGTTGGTGACCCCGTCGACCGGGCACTTGCTTTTGACGATGGGCAGACGCTCCCGGTTCGCGGCGTTTTGGATTTCCCGTTCCGTGGCATAGACAAGCGGGCGAATCATCGTCAGATCCTTGCGGGACAGGTAGCTGACCGGAGAAAAACACCCAATGCGCCCTTCGTTGAACAAATTCATGAAAAAGGTCTCGACCGCATCGTCAAAGTGGTGGCCGAGCGCAATTTTGTTGCATCCATACTCCTTGGCCGTGTCGTGCAAAGCGCCCCGGCGCATGCGGGCACATAAGCTGCACGGGTTTTTCTCCTGCCGGATATCAAAGATAATCTCCCCCATGCCGGTGCGCTTGACTACATACTCCACCCCGAAATCCTCGCACAGAGCGGCAATGGAGGAGTAATCCTCCTGTCGTCCTTCAAACCCGGGGTCAAGCGTCACGGCGACGAGCTGGTAGTCGATGCCGATAAAGCGGCGCAGGCGGGCGAGTCCCGTCAGCAGCATGACGGAATCCTTGCCGCCGGAGACTCCGACTGCGATGCTGTCCCCGTTTTCAATCATATGGTAATCGGTAATTGCTTTGCGCATGTAACCGAGAATTTCCTGCATAACGGCACTCCTTTTTCTTTTTGTATACCATAACTACAGGAAAAACTGTCCCTGCGGCTGGTTAATTCCCAGTGAAATGTTCAAGGATATTTTACACAAAAGCCCTCAATGTTGCAATAATAAAATTAAAATGGCACATGAGTATGGAAGAGATAATGGTATGAAAAACGGAGAAAACGGGAGTTTATTTATGGGTAAATTAAAAAATTCAAAAAAAGACTTGACAGTACCTTATCATCCCCCTATAATATAACTTGCCTGTTTCGAGGTCTGTCCATATTTGGGACAGCAGGAAACGTAAAACAATCACTTGTGAATATATCGCAGGAGGGAAAACACATGTCAACTTTTATGGCAAAAGCCGGCGAAGTCAACCGTTCCTGGTATGTGCTTGATGCAACAGACAAGCCGCTCGGACGCGTCGCCGCAAAAGCTGCGGAGCTGCTCCGCGGCAAACAGAAAGTTACCTTCACCCCGCATGTCGACTGTGGTGACCATGTCATTATTATTAACGTCGAAAAAGCGGTTCTGACCGGTAAAAAGCTCGATCAGAAATACTATCGCCATCATACCGGCTGGGTCGGCGGCCTCAAGGAAGTCAAGTACTCCACTTTGATGGCGGAGAATCCGGAAAAGGCAATGACTCTCGCTGTTAAAGGCATGATTCCGGACACCACCATTGGCCGCAAGGCGCTCACTCGTCTTCGCGTATACAAAGGTGCCGCTCACAACCATGCAGCACAAAAACCGGAAACTTTTGAGTTTTAATTGAGGGGAGGCAATTTTGATGTACGATTCTAAACCATATTTCTATGGCACTGGCAGAAGAAAGAATTCCGTTTCCCGCGTTCGCATTTACGAGGGAACTGGCAATATCACCATTAACGGCAGAGACATCGATGATTACTTTGGCCTTGAGACCCTCAAGCTCATCGTCCGTCAGCCGCTCAACCTGACAAATACCGTCGGTAACTACGACATCGTCTGCACCGTTGCAGGCGGCGGCGTTTCCGGCCAGGCGGGTGCCATCCGCCACGGCATTTCCCGCGCACTTCTCGGCGCGAATCCGGAGTTCCGGGCTGTCCTGAAAAAGGCCGGCTTCCTGACCCGCGATCCCCGTATGAAGGAGCGCAAGAAATACGGCCTCAAGGCTGCTCGTCGCGCACCTCAGTTCTCAAAGAGATAATTTCCCTTTGGGATGCCAAAAACCCCCGAAACTACGGTTTCGGGGGTTTTCAATTTAAAACAGTTTGAACCAGGCTGACCTGTTTTGGCCTGATTTTTATTGGTTACATCGTAAAACAAATTGAAGTATATATGCTAATACATTTCAAAGCCCCCTGTATAGTGAACTGAATGAACTGCCCCAGAATGTACAGACAGCACAAAAAAGCCCCTAAGTAGGAAATATT
>ERZ781272.201-NODE-201-length-70873-cov-4.417761_pt1 | contig 70873 bp, 62 predicted proteins | sample MGYA00375850_ERZ781272 | MGnify/ENA primary metagenome ERZ781272 (study PRJEB29790, sample SAMN06051246) | human gut metagenome | host: Homo sapiens | place: USA: Cincinnati, Ohio | collected 2013-06-21 | study: EMG produced TPA metagenomics assembly of the Gut...
GGGGAGTGGGCGGGCTGGGAAGGAGCGGCATGTCTGGTATGATGAGGTGTTATTGGCTGTGCCGGGGGAACTGACTGAGCTCTATGAGCTTTTCTTATCCGGGAAACCTCTTTCCGTCCGCTGGGATAAGACCTACAGCGGATAAATTCATAATGAAAAAGCGGAATATTGCGGACAAGTATGCATAGAATAATCCTATAACCGGAAGAGGGGTGGGTTATGAAAATCAGACATATTGCCGCAATTTTCGTTTTAACCGTAATTTTGGGGACGCAGACATCTGTTTCGGCGGAGCCGGACAATCTCTATGCCCTGTCTGCCGTGCTCATGGATGCGGACTCCGGGAGAGTGCTTTATGAAAAAGAAGGGGAAACACCGCGGCCCATGGCGAGCACGACGAAGGTGATGACCTGTATTCTGGCATTGGAGAACGCACCTGGTGATGATTATGTGTCTGTATCTGCCAATGCAGCCGCACAGCCGGATGTACAGTTGAATATCCAGGAAGGAGAGCAGTACTATCTGGAGGATCTTCTCTATTCGCTGATGCTGAAGAGCCACAACGATTCCGCCGTTGCCATTGCGGAGCACATCGGCGGTTCTGTGGAGGGATTTGCAGAGATGATGAATCAAAAGGCGAAAGAGCTGGGCTGCACGGATACGCATTTTATCACGCCGAACGGCCTGGACGCTGAGGACGGCGGCGGGGTGCATCACACAACTGCAAGAGATCTGGCATTGATCATGCGTTATGCCATAAAGAATGAGGCATTTTTGCGGATTACCCAGACAAGGGACTACAGCTTCTCGGATTTGAGTAAAAAACGCCAGTTTTCCATTCACAATGCCAATGCGCTTTTAGATATGACGGACGGCGTGCTTTCCGGGAAAACAGGTTTTACGGGAAATGCAGGATACTGCTATGTATGTGCCTGTGAAAAGGATGGGAAGACCTTTATCATTTCTCTGCTGGGCTGCGGCTGGCCGAATCATAAAACTTATAAATGGAAGGATACCCTGGCGCTCTTGCAGTACGGCAGTGACAACTTTTCGTATCAGACCTTTTATGAGGAGCCCATGCTTGGTACTGTGGAGGTTTCGGAGGGGGTCAGCAGCGGAGCGCGTCTTGGGAGTATCATATATCTCAGCGGAAACTGTCAGATTCCTGAGGAGGAGAAGCAGAGGAGACTTCTTGTGAAGAAAGGAGAGTCCTTCACTTATAAAGTGACAATGCCGAAAACGGTGGAGGCTCCTGTAGCAAAAGGGGAGCAGATCGGTAAGGTGACTTATTATCTGGGGGCCGAAGCCATCGGCACTTATCCGGTACTCGCAGAGAAGAATGTAGATAAGATCAGTTATTTATGGTGTGTGAACCGCGTATTTCATAATTTTTTTCATTAAGGAGACAGAGCCTTCTGCAAAATGAGGAGGCTTTGTTTTTTATTTGTTAACCTTAAATAAAATTAGGTTAACAAAAGTTTTTTTAGGGTTAAAAATTTAACAAAACTTCCAAAAACTATTGAAAAATTGTTTTAAAAAGGGTACAATTATAATCGGCTAAAATTTTGGTTATACTTTAAAATTCTTATAAAAATGGAGGGCAAATGAGAATGAGTAATGCAACACAAAGCTTAGCGGGCACAAGAATCACTTCTTTGCTGGACGCGAACAGTTTTGTTGAAATCGGACAAAGTGTAACAGCCAGAGCAACAGATTTCAACATGACTGAAACGAAAGCGCCATCTGACGGTGTAATTACCGGATATGGCGTCATTGATGGAAATCTTGTATACGTATACAGCCAGGATGCATCCGTGCTGAATGGTACAGTAGGTGAGATGCACGCAAAGAAGATTTCCGGATTATACGATTTGGCAATGAAAACCGGTGCACCGGTGATCGGCCTGATTGATTGTGCCGGCCTTCGGCTTCAGGAGGCTACGGATGCTCTTGCGGCATTTGGCGGGATTTATCTGAAGCAGACTATGGCATCCGGAATGATTCCGCAGATTACAGGTATTTTTGGTACCTGCGGAGGCGGTATGGCTGTGGTTCCGGCATTGACGGATTTTACATTCATGGAATCCAAAAAAGCAAAAATGTTTGTAAATACACCGAATGCACTGGAAGGCAATCACGTATCCAAATGCGATACCGCAGCGGCACAGTTCCAGAGCGAAGAGACAGGTCTGATCGATGGAATCGGCACAGAAGAAGAAATCCTTGGACAGATTCGTGAGCTTGTGACTCTGCTTCCTTCTAATTGTGAAGATACGGACTGCTTTATGGAATGTACAGATGATCTGAACCGCGTATGCGAGGATCTGGCGAACTGCGCAGGTGATACTTCTATCGCTTTATCCAGAATTGCTGACAATGGACTGTTCTTTGAAACAAAGGCAGGCTACGGCAAGGATATGGTGACCGGATTTATCCGTCTGAACGGTGCTACCATAGGTGCTGTTGCCAACAGAAGCGTGATTTATGATGCCGATGGCAATAAGGCAGAGGAGTTCGATGGAAGCCTTTCTGCAAGAGGCGCAAGAAAAGCGGCGGATTTTGTGAAATTCTGCGATGCTTTTGAAATTCCGGTACTTACCCTGACAAATGTCACAGGCTTTAAGGCGACTCTCTGCAATGAGAAGATGATGGCAAAATCCGTCGGAGAGCTGGTACATGCATTTGCAAGTGCTACGGTTCCGAAGGTAAACGTGATCATTGGAAAGGCATACGGAAATGCTTATGTAGCTATGAACAGCAAAGCAATCGGTGCAGATATGGTATATGCATGGGAGAATGCGGAGATCGGCATGATGGAAGCATCCCTGGCCGCAAAGATCATGTACGCCGGAGCAGATGCCGCAACCTTAAACGAAAAAGCTGCCGCTTACAGAGAACTGCAGTCCAGCGTGGATTCCGCAGCGGCAAGAGGCTATGTAGATACGATCATCAGCCCGGCAGACACCAGAAAATATGTGATTGGAGCTTTTGAAATGCTGTTCACAAAAAGGGAAGAACGTCCGTCAAAGAAACACGGTACGGTCTAAGTGAGGTGAGCATATGAAGCAGATTTTAAAGAAAGTGTCCTCTGTCTGTGCAGCTTTGGTCTGTGCGGTTGCGCTGACAACAGCGGGAGCAGTCACAGTTGCTGCGGACAGTGAAATTGATGAGACTATCAAAAGCCAGATTGTCATGACGGCAGAAGGCCTGACAGAGACGATCATTCCCCTGTCGGACGAGGAAATAGACGCCTACATGAATTCCGGTGATGAATTTACGGAAAATGCAATTTCATCCTGGGCGTCTTCCAAGGAAGAACTGGGTGAATTCAAGGAAACCAAAGATGCAGAAGTTACTTATGCCAATGGTGAATATACAGTAACCGTTCCGGGAGAATTCGAAAAGGCAGATGCCAACTTTGTCTATGTGTTTGATGAGAATGCAATACCGACTTCCATGAATGTGGATGTACAGTATTCTATGGGAGTGACCCTGCAGAGAGCCGGCTTGAATACACTTATGGGAATCGGGATCGTATTTCTGATGCTGGTATTTTTGAGCTTTGTGATTTACCTGTTCAGATTTATTCCGGCCCTTTTAGAAGGCAAGAAAAAAGGTTCTGAAGCAGCGCCGGAAGCTCCGAAGGCAGTACCGGTTCCGGCGTCGGCTCCTGTTGTGGAAGAGACTGCAGACGACACAGAATTGATTGCTGTCATTGCCGCAGCGATTGCAGCTTCTGAAGGAACCGGCGCCGATGGATTCGTTGTTCGTTCTATCCGTAAAGTAAACCGCAAAAGAAGGTAAATATTAGGAGGATTTTAAAATGAAAAGTTATACAATTACCGTTAACGGAACAGCATATGAAGTTACTGTAGAAGAGACCGGAAGCGTATCTGCTCCGGCAGCGGCACCGGCTCAGGCGGCACCGAAGGCGGCTCCGAAAGCAGCACCGGCTCCAAAGGCAGCTCCGGCAGCAGGCGCCGGCGCAGTAAAAGTCGCAGCATCTGTACCTGGAAAGGTTGTAAAAATTGTCGCTTCTGTAGGACAGGCTGTAAAGGCTGGTGACAGCATTGTGATTCTGGAATCCATGAAAATGGAAATTCCTGTAGTAGCTCCGCAGGACGGAACCGTTGCAAGCGTTGACGTTGCAGAAGGTGCATCTGTAGAAAACGGAGATACTCTGGCAACAATGAACTAGGACGGGAGGTAGTCAAATGTCTTATGTAACAGAAACCCTGTCCAACCTGATTCATCAGACGGCATTCTTCAATCTGACATGGGGTAATTACCTGATGATCCTGGTGGCATGTGTGTTCTTGTACCTTGCGATTGCAAAGGGATTTGAGCCGCTGCTTCTGGTACCGATTGCATTTGGTATGTTATTGGTAAATATCTATCCGGATATTATGGCCAGACCGGAAGAGATGTCCAATGGTGTAGGTGGACTTCTGCATTATTTCTATATCCTGGATGAGTGGAGTATCCTGCCTTCTCTTATCTTCATGGGAGTCGGGGCGATGACGGACTTCGGACCGTTGATCGCAAACCCGAAGAGCTTCCTTATGGGAGCTGCCGCACAGCTTGGTATCTATGTTGCATATTTCCTGGCAATCTTCCTTGGATTCAACGGAAAAGCAGCAGCGGCCATCTCTATCATCGGCGGTGCCGATGGACCGACCTCTATTTTCCTGGCCGGTAAGCTGGGACAGACAGCCCTTATGGGGCCGATTGCGGTGGCGGCATATTCCTATATGTCCCTGGTGCCGATTATTCAGCCTCCGATTATGAAGCTCTGCACTACAGAAAAAGAACGTAAGATTAAAATGGAACAGCTTCGTCCGGTTTCCAAGCTGGAAAAGATCCTGTTCCCGATCGTGATCACGATCGTTGTCTGCCTGATTCTTCCGACAACAGCTCCGCTTGTGGGTATGCTGATGCTTGGTAACCTGTTCAGAGAATCCGGCGTTGTAAAACAATTGACAGAAACAGCCTCCAATGCGCTTATGTACATCGTTGTTATCCTTTTGGGTACTTCTGTTGGCGCATCCACGAGCGCAGAGGCATTTCTGAATGTAAGTACTCTGAAAATCGTTGTATTAGGTCTTGTAGCCTTTGCCTTTGGTACGTTTGGAGGTTGTATGCTTGGTAAGCTGATGTGTAAGCTGTCCGGCGGCAAGATCAATCCTCTGATTGGTTCTGCGGGTGTATCTGCGGTTCCTATGGCAGCCCGTGTATCCCAGAAGGTGGGTGCGGAAGCCGATCCGACCAACTTCCTGCTGATGCATGCAATGGGACCGAACGTAGCCGGTGTTATCGGTACGGCAGTTGCAGCCGGAACCTTTATGGCTATCTTTGGTGTCTGAAACGCGAAGCTCGAATCCGGTGAATCGAACTTCCTTGTGGAATATAAGAATATAAGGAGAATTCATTATGGCAGAATTAGAAAAAAAACCAGTGAAAATATTGGAAACCATTCTGCGCGATGCTCATCAGTCATTGATTGCGACCCGTCTGAGCACAGAGCAGATGCTTCCGATTATCGATAAAATGGATCAGGTTGGATACCATGCAGTAGAGTGCTGGGGCGGCGCAACCTTTGATGCATCCCTGCGTTTCCTGAAAGAGGATCCATGGGAAAGACTTCGTAAATTCCGTGACGGTTTCAAAAATACAAAACTCCAGATGCTGTTCCGCGGACAGAATATCCTTGGATATCGTCCATATGCAGATGACGTTGTAGAGTATTTTGTACAGAAATCTGTTGCAAACGGAATTGATATCATCCGTATTTTTGACTGTATGAACGATCTGCGTAACCTGCAGACAGCAGTCAAAGCAGCAAATAAAGAAAAGGCACATGCGCAGGTAGCGCTTTCCTATACCTTAGGTGATGCATATACGCTGGAATATTGGACCAATATTGCAAAACAGATTGAGGAAATGGGGGCGGATTCCATCTGTATCAAGGATATGGCAGGACTTCTGCTTCCTTACAAGGCTACGGAGCTGGTAAGTGCATTGAAATCCTCTGTTAAGATTCCGATTGACCTGCATACACATTACACCTCCGGTGTTGCATCCATGACTTATATGAAGGCAGTAGAAGCAGGTGTGGATATCATTGATACCGCAATGTCTCCATTCGCACTGGGAACCTCTCAGCCTGCAACAGAGGTTATGGTAGAGACCTTTAGGGGAACTCCATATGATACGGGCTTTGACCAGAATCTTCTGGCAGAGATCGCTGACTACTTCCGTCCAATCCGTGACGAGGCTCTGGAAAGCGGCCTTTTGAATCCGAAGAATATGGGCGTGAATATTAAGACCCTGCTTTATCAGGTACCGGGCGGTATGCTGTCCAATCTGACTTCCCAGTTAAAAGAGCAGCATGCGGAAGATAAGTTCTACGATGTTCTGGAGGAGGTTCCGCGTGTACGTAAAGACCTTGGGGAACCGCCGCTGGTAACTCCGTCCTCTCAGATTGTCGGTACACAGGCTGTATTCAACGTATTGATGGGTGAGAGATATAAGATGGTTACAAAAGAGACCAAAGATGTTTTGAGCGGAAAATACGGCGCAACCGTAAAACCGTTCAATCCGGAAGTACAGAAGAAATGTATCGGGGATGTGGAGCCGATCACCTGCCGTCCGGCAGATCTGATCGACAATGAGCTGGATAAGCTGGAAAGCGAAATGGCTCAGTACAAGGAACAGGACGAGGACGTATTGTCCTATGCACTGTTCCCGCAGGTTGCTACCGAATTCTTCAAATACCGTCAGGCGCAGAAGACGAAAATGGATGAAACAGCGGCTGATACGAATAACGGAGCATATCCGGTATAATGCATATGGCGCAGGCCCATCAGGATTTCCTGGTGGGCTTGTTTAAGAATACCAGGACAGGAAAGGAGCCTTCCATGAGCAAAACAGTGATTGTAGGAGGCGGGGCGGCCGGAATGCTGGCAAGTATTTATGCGGCAAAAAACGGCAATGAAGTCCATGTAATCGAAAAAAATGAAAAGCTTGGAAAGAAATTATATATTACAGGCAAAGGCAGATGTAATGTAACCAATGACTGTGATACGGAAGAACTTTTTCAGGCAGTGGTGAATAATGCAAAGTTTTTATACAGTGCCTTTTATTCGTTTAACAGTCAGGATATGATGCGCTTTCTTGAGGAGGCAGGCGTTCCTTTAAAGGTAGAACGAGGGAACCGCGTGTTTCCGAAATCTGACCATTCCTCCGATGTGATCCGCGGCCTTGAGCGGCAGATGAAACGCTTCGGTGTGCAGGTACATCTCAACAAGGAGGTAAAGAGGATAGCAGCGGACAATGATTCTGTAACGGGCGCAGAGTTTGCAGACGGAAGTTTTATAGAAGCGGACGACGTCATAGTGGCAACCGGCGGATTGTCGTATCCTGCTACCGGTTCCACCGGAGCCGGGTACCGTTTTGCCAGAGAGCTTGGGCATAAGGTGACAGAGCTTTCGCCCTCTTTGGTACCGCTTACGGTGAAGGAAGCCTATATTCCGAAGCTCAAGGGGCTTTCTCTCAGAAACGTAGAGTTAACAGTCAAAAGTGGAAAAAAGGTCCTGTATAAAGATTTTGGGGAAATGATATTTACGCATTTTGGTGTAACGGGCCCTATGATTCTTTCGGCAAGCGCACATTTAGGAAAACAACTGGCAAAGGGAGAGCTTCAGGCATATTTGGATCTGAAGCCTGCACTTACTTTGGAGCAGTTGGATGCCAGGATGCTGAGAGAGTTTGAAACTGCACCGAATAAACAGTTCAAAAATGTCATTGGCGTATTGTTCCCTTCTTCTCTGACACCTGTGATGCTGGAATTGGGAGGAATCTCTCCGGGGAAGGTGATTCATGAAATTTCCAGGGAGGAGCGACGCAGATTCACAGCACTTGTAAAGGCGTTTCCGTTTACGGTAACCGGTATGGGAGAATTTAAGGAGGCAATTATTACAAGGGGCGGCGTATCTGTCAGGGAAATTCATCCGGGTACTATGGAGTCCAAAAAGGTGAAGCATTTATATTTTATTGGAGAGGTCCTGGATCTGGATGCATTGACAGGAGGCTATAATCTTCAGATTGCATGGTCGACTGCTTATTTGGCTGCAAGCGCTGTTACTCATAAAATGTAAACAGGAGGAAAAGCAAATGGTTTATAATATTGCGATTGACGGGCCGGCGGGAGCCGGCAAAAGCACGATTGCAAAAAGGGTTGCAAAGGAGCTGTCTTTTATTTATGTAGATACGGGAGCGATGTATCGGGCAATGGCCCTCTATCTGATTCGAGAGAAGGTCAGCGGTGAAAATCCCAAGCAGATTGCAGATGTATGTCAGGGGGCGGAAATCTCTATTGCGTATGAGAGAGGAGAGCAAATCGTCCTCTTAAACGGAGAAAATGTCAACGCTTATTTAAGGTCGGAGGAAGTGGGTAATATGGCTTCTGTCAGTTCAGCAAACCCACAAGTGCGGGCAAGGCTTTTAAAGCTTCAGAGAAGTCTTGCGAAAACACAGAGCGTGGTTATGGATGGCCGCGATATTGGGACTACCATACTGCCTGATGCGGATGTGAAAATTTATCTTACCGCAGGTTCTGCGACCAGGGCAAAGCGCCGTTACCTGGAGCTTCAGAAAAAGGGTGTATCCTGTGATATGGAGGAAATCCAAAGGGATATCGAGGAACGTGATGCGCGGGATATGAAACGGGAGATCTCTCCGCTTTGTCAGGCTGAGGATGCGGTCCTTGTGGATTCCTCTGACCTTACCATTGATGAGGTGGTAAAGACGATTTTACAAATTTATGAGTCAAAAGTGGGAGAATGACGGGAAGGCAGGGAAACATGAAGGTAAAAACCGCAAAAACTGCCGGCTTTTGCTTCGGAGTAAAGCGCGCAGTAGACAAGGTTTATGAATTGACAGAAAACGGGACTTCCCCGATTTGTACTCTTGGACCGGTCATTCATAACGAGGAGGTCGTATCAGACCTGGAAAAAAAGGGTGTGAGGGTAGTTACAGAGGCGGATTTGGATAGGCTGGAGGCAGGAACGGTTGTTATCCGCTCACATGGAGTCGGCCGTGCTGTCTATGAAAAGCTGAAAGAAAGAGAGCTTTCCTATGTAGATGTGACCTGTCCCTTTGTCCTGAAGATACACAGGATCGTGGAGAGGGAGAGTGCGAACGGCAGTCATGTGATTATCATCGGTGATCCCCGACATCCGGAGGTACAGGGAATTTGCGGATGGTGCAGGGGCAGCTATACGGTAATAAAAAATGCAGATGAGGCGGAAAAATTTGTTCCGGAACCGGAAAAAGCAATCTGTGTTGTTTCTCAGACGACATTTAATTACAACAAATTTAAAGAATTAGTTGAAATTCTCTGCAAAAAGAGGTATGATAATAATGTTTTAAATGCCATAAATGTTTTAAACACTATTTGTAATGCTACCGAAGAACGGCAGAAAGAAGCAAAAAATATAGCCGGAGAGGTAGATACTATGCTGGTTGTAGGCGGCAGGCATAGTTCCAATACTCAAAAGCTGTTTGAAATATGTAAAAAGGAATGTGGAAATACTTACTATATACAAACACCTGTAGACTTGGATTCTGAAATGTTCCAACACAGTAGTTATGTAGGTATTACAGCAGGGGCGTCCACCCCAAAGAAAATTATTGAGGAGGTTCAAGAACATGTCAGAATTAAGTTTTGAACAGATGCTGGAAGATTCCGTAAAAACTATCAGAAATGGAGAAATCGTACAGGGTACAGTCATCGACGTAAAAGAAGATGAGATTATCCTGAATATCGGGTATAAAGCAGACGGTATTATCACTAAGAGCGAATACTCTAATGATGCAGGTATTGTGCTGGCAAACGTTGTACACCCTGGCGATACCATGGAAGCTAAGGTTTTGAAGGTAAATGACGGGGACGGACAGGTGATCCTGACCTATAAGAGACTGGCTATAGAAAAAGGCAACAAACGTCTGGAAGAGGCATTTGAAAGCCAGGAAGTTCTGAAGGCTGTCGTTACACAGGTGCTGGATGGCGGATTGTGTGTAAATGTTGAGGAGGCGAGAGTATTTATTCCTGCAAGTCTTGTATCTGACACCTATGAGAAAGATCTTTCCAAATATGCAGATCAGGAGATCGAGTTTGTAATCACAGAATTCAACCCGAGAAGACGCCGCATCATCGGTAACCGTAAGCAGCTTCTGCTTGCAGAAAAGGCAGAAAAGCAGAAAGAGCTTATGGAGAGAATCCATGCTGGCGATGCTGTGACAGGCGTTGTGAAGAATGTAACAGATTTTGGTGCATTTGTTGATTTAGGCGGCGCTGATGGACTGCTTCATATTTCCGAAATGTCCTGGGGCAGAGTCGAAAATCCGAAAAAGGTATTCAGCGTTGGTGACGAGGTTAGAGTTCTGATTAAAGAAATCAACGGAGATAAAATTGCACTTTCTCTGAAATTCCCGGAGGAAAATCCGTGGCTGACGGCTGCTGAGAATTTTGCAGTAGGAAACGTAGTAGCCGGCAAGGTGGCACGTATGACAGATTTCGGCGCTTTTGTAGAGCTGGCACCTGGCATTGATGCGCTGCTTCATGTTTCTCAGATTTCCAGAGAGCATGTTGCAAAACCGTCTGATGTACTTTCTATCGGACAGGAAATTGAGGCAAAAGTTGTTGACTTCAATGGAGAGGACAAGAAGATCAGTCTGAGCATGAAAGCTCTGGAGACTGCTGCACCGGCAGCAGAGGAAGCTTTGGCGGAAGATGAGGTTGAGGAATAATTCCTGATTGAAAAATATCGAGGGGTATTGCGGATGCGCAATACCCCTTATTGTATAAAAAGCCGGTAATCACTGCTGATTGTTTGTTTTTAAGGTCTCCAGCAGATGGACAAGAGAATGCCTCAAATATTGCATCTGCTTTTCGGAGTCTTTTAAAAATGCCTCACTGCAGGGGAACCAGGTATAACAGGTATCCGGTTTTGCAGGCGTGCGCAGCTTTTTGTCGATGTATGTACTTAAAGATTTTGGTATTGCGGTATCTTCTGCGGGCAGGTAATCATATTCCTTATAATTTGTATAGTATTGGCGGAGCTTCCCGTCCTTCAAAGGAAGTAAAAGGCGTACCGTATCATTTTCCGCCCGGATATAAAACAGACGGTTCCCGTTGGAAACGGGAATCGGGACAGGCGAGGAGAGGCGCAGGGTAAGGATGAGCTGCTGCTGGTCCAGTTGTGCGCATGCGGGAAAATAGCCGCCCTGATAGAGGGATAAATAAGAGAGCATGGAAAACAGTGCGCCAAGTCCAAGCAGGTCTTCCCGGTTATGGCCAAGAAGCATCTCAGCAACAGAGGAGTCCTTTGTCTGAACGTATTCCCGATAGAGCCGGATGCACTCGCGGCCATCGCAGCAAGCACGGGCGGACATTCCGAGAAAGGCTTCCAGGTCCGGCTGCTTCATACGGGAAAGCTTCAAAAGAGGCTGACAAGTTTTTAACTGTTGGTACAGATCCAGAGAAGGCCGCGCGTGAAAAGGAGAGGGAAGATGATGCAGTGCATATCTTTCTTCCAGATAGGGCTGGTCAAAGCGTGATCCATTATACTGGATGGTATGGGTACAGGGCTTGAGAAATTCCGCAAAAGCACTTAAAACAGCAGGCTCCTCCTCCCCGCTTTCTCCGAACCACTGGTAAAGCTGCCATTCTCCTGCCTCAAAAACCACGGCTCCGATCAAATACAAAAAAGTGGAATATCGTGATAGTCCGGTGGTTTCAATATCATAAAAAATCGGATTAAATTCTGAAAATTCGAGTACGGTTTTCGATAAAATTTTAACGGTCTCAAAGCCCGGAAACCCTTGTAAAATCGGCATTTTTTTAACAAGCATGTGAATATATTTCCTTTCCTGATTGTACTTAATTATACACAAAATTTCGCAAATTGGGTAGTGAATTTTTTCATAAAAAGAGTTATAGTATATATAGATGATTGATTGCGGCAGAACGGAGGGACAGAAGAAAATCATGTGGGATTTGACAATTAGCGGCGTTGATTTTTACCATATCATCAGTTGGTTTATTATTTACAGTTTTTTTGGCTGGGTATGGGAGACAACCTATGTTTCGCTGAAACAGGGGCGGTATGTAAATAGGGGCTTTATTAACGGTCCATTATGTACGATCTATGGCTGAGGCGCTATTGCGGTGTATTTGATTTTGAAGCCTTTTGCGGATAATCTGCTGTTGCTGTTTTTGGGAGGGGTTGCTGTAGCAACCTTGCTGGAATATCTGACAGCAGTCCTTATGGAGAATATTTTCCATACCTCCTGGTGGGATTACAGCGACAAACATTTTAATTTTCAGGGACGTATCTGTTTGGGGGCATCTCTTGGCTGGGGCATATTTACCGTAATCCTGTTTCGTATCCTGCAGCCATTGGTGGAGGACATCGTGGAGCTGTACCCGATGTATGCAGGAGAAATCGGGGTATGTACAGTTGCCGTCTTGTATGCGGTTGATTTTTGTTACTCATCAGCTACAGCATTTCATTTGCATGAACGTATTCCCGCATGGGAACAGGCATTGGAGCAGAAGCAGGGTGAACTGCTGCTGAAACTGAACAATACGATGAACAGTCTGGAGAGGGCAAAGAATTTGTCTCTGGATACGGTAAAGGAGCGAATTGAGGATGTAGAAATCCTGAGAGCCTTTGAAGAAAAGCGCCAGACTATGCTGAAGGAGATTTCCGGTGAGCTGAAATCCTACAAAGAAACGCTGGCGTTGAAGATTGGCCATAATGCAGGGCGTTATGTAAAATCTTACCCGAATCTGAACCGCGGATACCGTTTACGCCACAAAGACAAAAAACATAAGCAGTCATAAGCTGCTTGCATGAAGGAGGAAATATTTTATATGGGATCTCTAACCTTTAGGGGTGGCGTTCACCCTTATGATGGCAAGGAATTGTCAAAAAATTGTCCGATTGAGAAATATCTTCCAAAGGGCGAGATGGTGTATCCTCTTTCCCAGCATATCGGGGCACCGGCGGTTCCGGTAGTGGCAAAGGGCGATCGTGTCCTTGCCGGACAGAAGATTGCAGATGCGGGCGGCTTTGTATCAGCACCGATCCATTCATCTGTATCCGGAACTGTGAAGAGTATTGAGCCGCGTCTGACTTCCACAGGTTCTATGGTGAAATCCATTGTCATTGAGAATGACCGGCAGTATGAGGAAGCAGAGTTTGTGCCGGCTGCACTGGAAGACCTTTCCAGGGAGGAAATTCTGAAGAGAATCCGGGAGGGCGGTGTTGTGGGAATGGGAGGTGCGGGTTTCCCAACACATGTAAAGCTTTCCCCCAAGGATCCGGCACAGATTGAATATGTGCTGGTAAACGGAGCGGAGTGTGAGCCTTATCTGACGAGCGATTACCGCAGGATGCTGGAAGAACCGGAGAAGGTGGTAGAAGGTCTCCGTGTCATGCTGGCCTTATTTGAGAATGCAAAGGGTTATATTTGTATTGAAGATAATAAGCCTGAATGTATCCAAAAGATGAATGGTCTGGTGAAGGATATTCCGCGGATGGAAGTAAAAGAGCTGATAACGAAATATCCGCAGGGTGGTGAACGTACACTGATTTATGCCACAACAGGGAGGGAGATCAATTCTTCTCAGCTTCCCGCAGATGTGGGATGTGTGGTTGACAATGTAGATACTGTTATCGAGATTTATAAGGCGGTTCTTTTGGGCCGTCCCGTTATGAACCGCATTGTGACTGTTCCCGGTGATGCAGTTGCCGAGCCGAAAAACTTTTCCGTGCTTGCGGGAACGAACATGGAAGAGCTGGTGGAAGCGGCAGGCGGTCTGAAGGAGAAGACGGCCAAAGTGGTTTCCGGCGGTCCGATGATGGGCTTTGCGATGTATGATCTGCATGTTCCCTGTATTAAGACAACATCTGCTTTTTTGTGTCTGGAGAGGGATTCCGTATCTGAAGCACAGCAGACAGCCTGCATCAACTGCGGCCGCTGTGTCAGTGTCTGTCCCGGACATGTACTTCCTGCACGTCTGGCTACCTTTGCCCAGCATGGCGATATGGACAGCTTCCAGAAATTCGATGGTATGGAATGCTGTGAATGCGGCTGCTGCAGTTATATCTGCCCGGCAAAGAGGCCATTGACACAAAGTATTAAATCTATGCGGAAAATGGTTCTTGCCAGCCGCAAGAAGAAATAGGGGGAGGTAGAAAAATGGAACGGATGTTAAATGTATCATCGAATCCACATGTAAGGGACAGGATGACCACAAGCAGGATTATGCAGCTGGTTGTGATTGCACTGCTGCCGGCCGGCTTATTCGGCGTTTGGAATTTCGGCCTGCATGCTCTGCTGGTTATTTTGATATCGGTTGCTTCGAGTGTTGCCTGTGAATGGCTGTATGATCATTTTATGCACAGGAAGAATACCATTGGTGATTTCAGTGCTGTTGTAACAGGGCTTCTGCTTGCGCTGAATATGCCGCCGCAGATTCCGCTCTGGATGCCGGTGCTTGGAAGCGCTTTTGCAATCATCCTTGTAAAACAGCTCTTCGGCGGTCTGGGTCAGAATTTTATGAACCCGGCACTTGCGGGACGCTGTTTCCTGATGATTTCCTTTACAGGAAAGATGACAGATTTTACAGTTGGCGATGGATTCAAAGGTGTGGTAGACAGTGTGACGGGAGCAACGCCTCTGGCGGCACTTAAGGCACAGGGATTTGTCGAAGGCTCTGTGCCGGTGAAGAACCTGTTTTTCGGTAATATTCAGGGTACAATCGGTGAAACCTCTGCACTGGCGATTTTGATCGGTGCAGGAATTCTTCTGGCGTTTAAGGTCATTGACCTGAAGGTGCCGCTTACATATATCGGAAGCTTTACTGTGTTCGTGATTTTCTATATGCTTTTCACAGGCATGGATTTAGACTGGAATTATCTGGGAAGTCATCTTTTTGGCGGTGGTCTGATGCTTGGCGCATGGTTTATGGCCACGGACTATGTAACAACACCGATCACTCCCAAAGGGCAACTGGTATACGGATGTGTGCTTGGAGTGATCACCGCGGTGTTCCGTCTGTTGGGAGGCTCCGCAGAAGGTGTTTCCTATGCGATCATCTTCGGCAACCTGCTGGTTCCGCTCATTGAGCGAGTGACCCGCCCGACTGCATTTGGGAAGGGAGGCAAAAGAGCATGAGCAACAAAATTGTAAAGGATACCGTTGCTATTACAGTGATCACGCTGGTTGCCGGACTTGCCCTGGGGTTTGTTCAGGATATTACGGCAAAGCCGGTTGCAGAGCAGCAGCAGAAGGCAAAGGAAGAGGCGTATAAGGCTGTATTTGCCGATGCAGATACCTTTGAAACAATCGCAACGGAAGAAGATGCTGATTTGGAAGCTTATCTGGACGAAAACGGGTACGGCGCCCAGAATATTGACGAGGTGATGCTGGCAAGGGACAGCTCCGGCGCGGAAATCGGATATGCCTTTACCGTAACCACCTCCGAAGGCTACGGAGGGGATATTCAGTTTGCTATGGGAGTCAGAGATGACGGAACCTTAAACGGCATTTCCATTCTGTCTATCAGCGAGACTGCCGGTCTTGGCATGAGAGCAACGACAGATGATTTTAAGAATCAGTTCAGGGATAAGAAGGTAGAAAAGTTTGCATATACAAAAAATGGTGCTTCCGCAGACAATCAGATCGATGCCTTAAGCGGCGCCACCATTACTACCAATGCCATGACAAACGGTGTCAATGCCGGCCTGTGCGCATTCCAGTATGAGAAAGGAGGGCTTTAAAGATGAAAGCAAATACACCTGCGGAACGATTAGTCAATGGTATCATCAAAGAAAATCCTACTTTTGTGCTGATGCTCGGTATGTGTCCGACACTGGCAGTTACCACCTCTGCAACGAACGGTATTGGAATGGGACTGACGACGACAGTCGTGCTGGCTGCGTCTAATCTGATGATTTCCCTGCTTCGTAAATTTATTCCGGACAGTGTCCGTATGCCGGCGTTCATTGTTGTCGTTGCATCCTTTGTAACAATTGTACAGATGCTTTTGGAAGGCTTTATTCCGGACCTGTATGCGGCATTGGGCATTTATATTCCATTAATCGTTGTAAACTGTATCATACTGGGCCGCGCGGAGGCATACGCATCCAAGAATTCTCCGATTCCTTCCCTGTTTGATGGAATTGGCATGGGCCTTGGCTTTACTTTGAGTATTACCTGCATCGGTGCTGTGAGAGAGCTGCTCGGTGCCGGACAACTGTTCGGATATCAGATTCTTCCGTTGGCAGATGCTGCTTCCGGAAAAATGGGTTATGAGCCGGTTACGATTTTTATTTTGGCTCCCGGTGCATTCTTTGTTCTGGCGTTTCTGTCCGCGCTGCAGAATAAGTTTAAGCTTGGCGCTGCCAAACGCGGCGTTGATCCGAGTAATCCGGATGCCTGCGGCGGTGCATGTGCATCCTGCGGAAATAGTATATGCAGGGGAAAAAGGGGGTAAGCGGGCATGAAAGAATTATTAATTATTGCAATTGGTTCCGCCCTGGTAAACAACGTTGTATTGAGCCAGTTCCTGGGCCTGTGTCCGTTCCTTGGTGTTTCTAAGAAGATTGAAACGGCTGCCGGAATGGGCGGGGCGGTAATTTTTGTTATTACCCTGTCATCCTTTGTTACCAGCCTGATCTATCAGTTTATTCTGGTGCCAACAAATCTGAAGTATCTGCAGACCATTGTATTTATTCTGATCATTGCGGCGCTGGTACAGTTTGTAGAAATGTTCCTCAAAAAGGCAATGCCTTCGCTGTATCAGGCGCTTGGCGTATATCTTCCGCTGATTACCACAAACTGTGCAGTGCTTGGTGTTGCGATCATTAATGTGCAGAAGGATTACAACGTGCTTCAGGGAACCATAAATGGTTTTGCTACGGCGGTTGGCTTCACGGTTTCTATCGTGCTTATGGCAGGTATTCGTGAAAAGATTGAATATAATGATGTTCCGAAGGCTTTCCAGGGCTTTCCGATCGTGCTTTTGACGGCGGGCCTTATGGCAATTGCGTTTTTCGGATTCTCAGGGCTGATTTAAGGAGGCGGGAAAGATGAATATTGGAGCAATTATCATGGCAACGATCGTGGTTGCGGCAGTCGGTCTCTTTATCGGGGTTTTCCTGGGGATTGCAGGAAAGAAGTTTGCTGTGGAGGTAGACGAAAGAGAGGTTCAAGTACGAGAGGCACTTCCCGGAAATAACTGCGGCGGATGCGGTTTTCCGGGCTGTGACGGTCTGGCAGCGGCAATCGCCAGGGGTGAGGCTCCGGTGAACGGATGTCCTGTAGGCGGTGATCCGGTCGGAAAGATTATTGCCGGAATTATGGGACAGGAGGTTGTAGAAACCGACCGTCAGGTGGCATTTGTCAAATGTGCCGGAACCTGTGAAAAGACAAAGAGCAATTACGAGTACACAGGTGTGGAGGATTGTGAAATGCTGGCCTTTGTTCCGGGCGGCGGTGCCAAAGCCTGTGATTATGGATGCCTTGGCTTTGGAAGCTGTGTCAGAGCCTGTCCATTTGATGCGATACATATTGAAAACGGTGTGGCTGTAGTTGACAGAGAGGCATGCAAAGCCTGCGGTAAGTGTGTGGCAAAATGTCCGAAGCATCTGATCGAGCTGGTGCCGTATGAACAGCTTACTTTTGTGGGATGCAGCTCGCATGCGAAGGGGAAGGCAGTGACCGGCTCCTGTGAGGTAGGCTGTATCGGATGTAAGAAATGTGAGAAGACCTGTCCAAACGGTGCGATTACAGTGACAGATTTCTGTGCACACATTGATTACACAAAATGTACAAACTGTGGTGCATGTAAAGATGCATGCCCAAGAGGTATTATTTTCTCCTGAATTGCATATGGAAGATGACGGATCGGCCGCGGGGATTCTGCGGCTGATTTTTTTATGGGATAGTACTCCGTTTTGCTCTGAATGCAATCCGGTTACATGTAAAACAAAAAAGCCGACACTTCTTGAAGTATGAATGCCAAGGTGATAAAATAGACGAAAACCAGCAGAGTGAATGGAGAACAGAATGAAAAAAAAGGACATGCTTCTGGCGGGGAGTGTTTGCGTACTGGCAGCAGTGATCTGGATAGCGGTACACGTTTTCATGCCGAAGGAAAATCATAAAATACGGATAACCGTGGACGGGGAGGTATTCGGAGAATACTCCCTGGATGAGAACCGGGAAATTGCGATCGGAGACACAAATGTCTGCAGGATTCAGGATGGAAAGGTACAGATGACAGAGGCCGATTGTCCGGATCAGCTATGTATACATCAGAGAGCGGTGGACGCAGGCGGCGGTTCTGTCATCTGTCTGCCGAATAAAGTAGTAATTGAGGCAATATCCGATTCCGGGGACACAGGGAGCAGTGAGGAGATAGATACGGTAGTATAAGAAATGCCGAATAGATGTTTGCTTTTTTATGTCTGATATGATATGATGTCGTCAGTGTGCTGAAAAAGACAGTGAAAAAGGGAACTGCAGGATAGGAGAAAATTTATGATAGCATTTATACGGGGGATTGTAGCAGATATGACAGAGTCCTCCATAATTTTGGAGGCCGGTAATATCGGATATGAAATTTTTATGACCTCATCTGCTATGGACCGGCTTCTTCGTACCGGTGAGGAAGTGAAGATACATACGTATTTTCATGTGCGTGAGGATGCCATGCAGCTTTATGGGTTTTTGTCCAAGGATGATCTGCAGATGTTTCGGCTGCTGCTGGGAGTAAACGGAATCGGTCCCAAGGCTGCACTCGGGGTGATGTCCGGAATTACCCCGGATGAACTGCGGTTTGCCGTTCTTTCGGATGATGTCAAAACGATTTCCAAGGCCCCCGGCATTGGTAAGAAAACCGCACAGAAGCTGATCCTGGAGCTGAAAGACAAGCTGAAGCTGGAGGATGCCTTTGAGCTGAAGCTTGCACATGAGCATGCAGCTGAAGGCAGTGCCTCTGTCCATGACGGGCACCAGGAGGCTGTGGAAGCTTTGGTGGCTCTGGGTTACAGCAATACGGATGCCCTGCGTGCAGTGCGTCAGGTAACGGATGTGGATGCTGAGGATGTTGAGGCGGTCCTGAGAGCAGCTCTTAAGAATTTATAGAAGGAACCGGATCGGAGCTTAAGATGGAAAAAAGAATCATAACAACGGATGTAACAGAGGAGGATTTTCCTCTGGAAGGAAGTTTGCGTCCGCAGACTTTGGATGAATATATTGGCCAGGAGAAAACAAAAAGTACTCTGAAGATTTATATTGAGGCGGCAAAACAGCGTCACGATGCTCTGGATCATGTTCTGTTTTATGGTCCTCCCGGCCTGGGGAAAACAACCCTGTCCGGCATTATTGCCAATGAAATGGGTGTACATATGAAGGTGACGTCAGGACCGGCAATTGAGAAGCCGGGAGAAATGGCGGCAATTCTGAATAATCTCCAGGAGGGGGATATCCTTTTTGTAGATGAGATTCATCGCCTGAACCGGCAGGTGGAGGAAGTGCTGTATCCTGCAATGGAGGATTATGCCATTGACATTATGATCGGGAAGGGGGCATCTGCCCGTTCCATACGTCTGGATCTGCCGAAATTTACGCTGGTGGGAGCCACTACCCGTGCCGGGCTGCTTTCTGCACCTCTGCGGGACCGGTTTGGTGTGATGCATCATCTGGAATTTTATGATCAGAAAGACCTTCAGACGATCATTCTGCGCTCCGCGCAGGTGTTGGGAGTTGAGATTGATGTAAAAGGCGCTGCTGAGATCGCAAAACGATCACGGGGAACGCCCAGGCTTGCCAATCGTCTGTTGAAACGTGTCAGAGATTTTGCACAGGTAAAATACGATGGACGGATTACTTATGATGTGGCAGCTTTTGCGCTGGACCTTCTGGAGGTGGATCAATATGGACTGGATAAGATTGACCGCAGAATCCTGAAGACCCTGATCGCGAATTTTCAGGGCGGCCCGGTGGGCCTGGAGACTTTGGCGGCAGCTATTGGTGAGGATGCAGGTACCCTTGAGGATGTTTATGAGCCGTATCTTCTGCAGAATGGATTTTTAAACAGAACGCCGCGCGGGCGTATGGCTTCTGCCCTTGCATATGAGCATTTGGGGTATAAGAAGATTTCTTAAAAATATTCTATACTTTTCTACAAAATTCGATTATAATGAACTGTAGGCGGGAATACGATAGAAAAATACAGGAGGCTTGTATTATGGCAGTCAAGAATACGGCACAGGTAGTGATCGGAGGGAAAATAATCACCCTGGGAGGCTATGAATCAGAGGAATATTTTCAAAAGGTAGCATCCTATATAAATAATAAGATTTCGGAGTTAAGCGCAATGCCGGGATATTCCAGGCAGCCAATGGAGACAAAGCACACCCTGCTGAGCTTGAATATTACTGACGACTATTTTAAGGCAAAAAAACAGGCAGAGATTTTTGAACAGGATCTGCAGCAGAAGGATCAGGAAATGTATGAACTGAAGCATGAGCTGATCTCATTAAAGATGCAGATTGAGGATGCACAGAAAAAGGCGCAGGAAGCGCAGGAACAGAAAAGCCTGTTGGAGGGCAAGGTAAAGGAATTGGAAAAAGAGCTTGACGAAATGCTAAAGTAAAGGTCAGAAGGGGGATTGCTTCGGTAATCCCTTTTTGCTTTATGAAATCCTTTTATATTAAAAACAGAAAGCTGAGGACTTATTTTGAGTAATAAACAGATTGAGCTTTTATCACCGGCAGGCTCCTATGAGGGCTTTGAGGCGGCACTCGGGGCAGGCGCAGATGCTGTCTATGTGGGAGGGGCTGCTTTCGGAGCGAGAGCTTATGCACAAAATTTTGATGAGGAGGAGCTGGTTCAGGCAATCCATACCGCTCACATCCATGGAAAGAAATTGTATTTGACAGTCAATACCCTTTTGAAGAACCGGGAACTGAAGGAGGAGCTGTATACCTATTTGTCTCCCTGCTATGAGGCTGGTCTGGATGCTGTCATTGTGCAGGATATGGGGGTGATGCGGTTTATCCGGCGTAATTTCCCCGGACTTCCCATACATGCCAGTACCCAGATGACAGTTACAGGTCCGGCAGGGATGAAATTTCTGGAAAGCCAGGGTGCGGCACGCGTGGTAGCAGCCAGGGAGCTGAGCCTGGCGGAGCTTTCGGCTATGCACAGGACAAGCCGGATAGAAATAGAGGCTTTTGTCCATGGTGCACTTTGCTACAGCTTCTCCGGCCAATGTCTGATGAGCAGTCTTCTTGGAGGAAGAAGCGGAAACCGCGGAAGGTGCGCACAGCCCTGCCGGCTGCCGTACCAAACCAGTGAAGATGGCATACATTATCAGGGAAAAGAAGAGCTGTGCCCTCTGAGTCTGAAGGATATCTGTACGCTGGATTTGTTACCTCAAATACTCGAAGCGGGTGTACTTTCTCTGAAAATTGAGGGAAGGATGAAACAGCCTGCATATACTGCAGGGGTGACAGGTATTTACCGGAAATATCTGGATATACTTTTGGAAAATGGAAGTGCTTCTTATCATGTGGAAGAGGAAGACCGGAGGTATCTTCTGGATATTTTCAACAGAGGCGGTTCCTGCACGGGGTATTATGAGCAGCAGAACGGGTCTTCCATGCTGGCGTTTTCCAATGAAAAGAAAACAGGCAGTGTTTCCCCTGAGATTACAAAAAGAAAAGAAAAAATTTATGGGAATTTCACACTTTTTCCCGGCAGTCCTGCTATACTGGAGGTATCCTGCCGGGGAAGGAACGCGGCAGCATCTGCCGGGGAGGTACAGTTTGCCAGGAGTCAGCCTGTGGAGGAGGAACGTATCCGACAGCAGATGGAAAGGATCGGAAATACGGAATTTACATGGGGAAGCCTGGACATACAGATGGACGAAAATATCTTTGTGCCTGTGAAGGCCTTGAATGAAGTCCGCCGCAATGCGCTTAAAGAGCTGAGGAAAAAGCTGTGTGAGGAAAAATACAGGGTGCTTTCCGGGGAGCCTGTGTATGAGACTGTATCTGTCACGGACAATACAGAGCAGAAGGTATCCATATATGTATCCTGTGAATCAAAGGAACAGGCGCTCATCCTGTGCAGAAACAGAGAAATCAGGGGGATGTACCTGGCCTTTGATGCCATGGGCGCATGTATGAAGTCCGGTGTTCAGAAGCAAATGGAGCTGTATCTGGCCCTCCCGCATATGACAAGGGGACGGGCGCCCGAGGGCTTTTTTGTTCAGGCATTGGAATGGCTTCGGCATGGAATGACAGGCTTTCTGGTAAGAAATCTGGAGTCCTATGCCATGCTTAAGGAGATGGGACTTACGAAGTTCTGTGTGCTGGATGCCTCCATGTATGTCTGGAATGATGAAGCTGCGGCATTCTGGCGGGAGGAGGGCGTGCTTCGCAATACGATTCCGCTGGAATTGAATCAAAAAGAGCTGCGGCATCGTTATAATAAAGAGAGCGAGATGCTCATCTACGGGTATCTTCCTTTGATGCTCTCTGCCCAGTGTGCGAAGAAGAACGTATATCGCTGTGATAAAAGGCAGGGCAGAGTATTCCTGAAGGACCGTTATGATAAGGCGTTTCCAAGCGTCTGCCACTGCCGCCCATGGAAAATGGAAAATACAGGAAGCCGGGAGTACTGTTATAATATCATTTACAACAGCATTCCTTATGGGCTTTTGAAGGAAGCACGTCAGGTTAAGGATTTAGGAGCGGCGTCCCTCAGGCTTGCATTTACTATGGAAAGCCCGGATGAGGCAGAGCGTATTTTAGAAGAATTTCTGAAGGTTTATCTGCATCAGGGGACTCCCGGGAACCGAGAATTTACAAAAGGTCATTTTAAAAGAGGAGCCGAGTAAAGGCGTATGATTAATGTAATTGTTGAATTATCCAAGTATATCATTCTGACATTGATGATCGTTTACACCTTCCATTGTTTTTATACGGTACATCAGCAGGATGAGGAAGAAAAAAATGAATTGCTGAGACAGCAGCTTGTGTTGATCTTTTTCATGGATTTCACTGCTTTTCTGGTGATTTACCTGAAAACCTGGGACTTTAGGGTGATCCGGTTTTATATTGAGATGCTGGTGTTTTTTGCCGTTGTGCAGATTTTGTACCGCGTATTTTATAAAAAGGCATCCCTGCTTTTGCTGAATAATATGTGTATGCTGTTAAGCGTGGGATTTATTATGCTGTGCCGGCTGGATATAGAAACAGCAACCAGGCAGCTTTTGATCGCTGCAGCCGCAAGTGCGGTTGCACTGATCATACCGGTCATGATCCGCAAAATGAAATTTTTGCGTAAGCTGACCTGGCTGTATGCAGGAATCGGTGTGGTTTTGCTGGCGGCGGTATTTGTTCTGGCAAGGAGCAGCTATGGTGCGAAGCTTTCACTCATGGGTATCCAGCCTTCGGAGGCCATCAAGATCACATTTGTATTTTTCATGGCGGCTTTGCTGTCCGGAGATACGGGCTTTCGGACCGTGGCAGAGGCTACGGTCGTGGCAGGACTTCATGTGGGAATCCTGGTGCTTTCCAGAGACCTGGGAAGCGCGGTGATCTTTTTTGTAGCATATTTGGTCATGGTTTATGTAGCAACGAAGCAGCCGGGATATCTTGCTCTTGGAATGGGAGGGGGAAGTGTAGCGGCAGTGATCGCCTATTATCTGTTCGGACATGTCCGCCAGAGGGTCCGTGCATGGAAGGACCCCATGGCGGTTTATCAGAATGAAGGCTATCAGATCGTGCAGTCTCTGTTTGCCATAGGGACAGGGGGCTGGTTCGGCATGGGTCTGTGCCAGGGCTCCCCGGAGATCATTCCGGTTGTTAAAAACGACTTTATTTTCAGCGCGATCTGCGAGGAGCTGGGAGGAATTTTTGCAGTTTGCTTAATTCTGGTATGTATGAGCTTTTTCCTTATGATCGTAAATATTGCTCTGAAGATCAAGAATCCGTTCTATAAGCTGATTGCACTCGGACTTGGCACGGAATATGCATTCCAGGTATTCCTGACAATCGGAGGTGCTACGAAGTTTATTCCGATGACCGGTGTTACACTTCCCCTGGTAAGCTACGGAGGAAGCTCTCTTATGAGTACCATATTGATGCTGGCGATCATTCAGGGATTGTATATTTTAAGGGAAGACGAGGACGAAGAATTTGAGAAACGCAGAAAAGAAGCGGCGAAAAGAATTAGAGAAAGAGCAAAAGCGCAGAGAGCGGGAGATTTCTAAAAGAAGAAAGGCCAAAAACAGGGAATATTCTTTCGTTTCTTACTTTTTTATGCTGATATTTATCAGTCTGATCGGTTATGTGATCTACTTCAATGCAGCAAAAAGTGAGACGTTTATCAATAGTCCGTATAATACGAGACAGGATACCTTCTCTGACCGTGTTATCCGCGGTCAGATTCTTTCGTCAGATGGAGAGATACTGGCAAAAACAGATGTTTATGAGGATGGAACGGAGGACAGAATCTATCCTTATGCAAATATTTTTGCGCATGTGATCGGATATGATACAAACGGAAAGAGCGGTCTGGAATCTGAGGCGAATTTCCAGCTTTTAAGCTCTCATGCTTTTTTTCTGGAACAGATGAAGAACGAGTTCCGCGGAGAAAAAAATATGGGAGATACGGTAATTTCCACGTTAAACGCCAATCTGCAGTCTACAGCGTATTATGCCCTTGGAGACAGAAGAGGGGCAGTGGTGGCTATAGAACCTTCAACCGGAAAAATCCTTGCCATGGTCAGCAAGCCGGATTTCGACCCGAATACACTTGCTGAGAACTGGGAACGGCTGGTCAGTGATGAGACAAACAGCAGTCTCTTGAACCGTGCGACAATGGGACAGTATCCGCCCGGTTCTACCTTCAAGATCGTAACAGCTCTTGATTATTTCCGGAAAAAGGGCAGCTTTGAAGGATATTCTTATCTCTGTCAGGGCAGTATTACAGTAGATGACCATACGATACAGTGTTATAACGGCAATGTGCATGGACAGGAGGATTTTTATTCCGCGTTTGCAAGCTCCTGCAACTGTGCGTTTGCAGATATGGGAATTGATCTGGGAGGCTCTTCGCTTCGAAAGACCAGTGAGGATCTGCTTTTTAATAAAACTCTCCCGTTGGAGGACTCCCGAAGGAGTACCTTCTCCCTGGATAAAAGCTCTGTTACTCCGCTGATCATGCAGACGTCCATCGGACAGGGAAACACCCTGGTTTCCCCTATACACATGGCGTTGATCACCAGTGCCATTGCAAACGGCGGAGTATTGATGAAACCGTATTTGATTGATGAGGTAGTCAATAATACGGGAGAAGCGGTCAGCAGGACAGAAGCGGTTTCCTATAAGCGGCTGATGAGTACGAATGAAGCGAACCTTCTTGGCAAGCTGATGAAAGGGGTCGTGGATTACGGGACAGCTTCTGCTTTGAGCGGAAGAGGGTATACAGCGGCCGGAAAAACAGGTTCTGCGGAATTCGATGAAAAAGGTTCCAGCCATTCCTGGTTTGTCGGATATTCCAATATTGATGATCCGGATATGGTGGTAGCGGTCATTGTGGAGAACGGAGGAACCGGAAGTGAAGCGGCCGTACCGATCGCAGGTCAGCTTTTTGATGCCTATTATTATAATTGAGTTACAATACCTGCAGGGATAATTCATTTGAATATCAGGATTTCTGTTGCCAGTTTCCTGAAAAAGAGGTATACTATATTCAGTTTCGTGTATGACAAAAACACACGCATTACAGGAGGAAATTGCAAAATGATAGAAGCAACGAGCTGTGGCGGTGTGGTAATTCATCGGGGTAAGATACTCGCTTTATATAAGTCCTACAAGAACAGGTATGAGGGATGGGTATTGCCTAAGGGGACAGTGGAGCAAGGGGAAACGCATATTCAAACTGCTTTGCGTGAAGTGCGCGAAGAGGCGGATGTCAGCGCCTCCGTCGTGAAGTATATTGGCAAAAGCCATTATAACTTTACGGTTCCGGAGGATATGGTAACAAAGGAAGTGCACTGGTATCTGATGACGGCTGATAATTATCATAGCAAACCTCAACGAGAGGAATTTTTTGTGGATTCGGGATATTACAAATTCCACGAAATTTATCATTTGCTTCGTTTTTCTAATGAAAAGCAGATTGTAGAGAGGGCGTATCAGGAGTATCTGGAAATGCGGAGCGAGGGGCTCTGGGGAAAGCCGCACAGGTATTATTGATGCCCATGCAGGAAATTATGAAAAAGGGCTGTGTTTTTACGCAGCCCTGTTTAGATTATCAGGAAACAGGGTATCCTATTAAGGAAGACGATGTTTCAGGAAGAGCGGTGGTAAGGAATGCTGAAATGGTATGAGCATTATTATATTGGGGAAGGTGTCCGGGATGCAGAAAAAATCCGCAAAAAGATCAATCAGGGCGAACTGGTGCCGGGAATCTATCTCCTCACACTGTCCGAAAACCCGAATAATGTTATGGAAATCCTGCCGGCTGTCAGCTTAAAACAGGAGACTGTGCGCAGGCTCTGTCCGGAGATTATCGGGATGGCGATGGGGAAGGAGGAAGCTATGGTTATGGTTTCTGAGCTCCTTCCAAAGATTTATGAAGAAACAGGCACATTTCACGTGCAGGAATATATGAAGAACAGGTGAATGCATGTTACATATTTTATGGATGCTGGTGAAAATTATATTGATTTTGCTTGGTATTGTGCTGGGGCTGGTGGTCCTTGCGCTGCTTTTGCTCTTATTCTGCCCCGTACGCTACCGCGCAGATGCTGTGAAAGAAGAGGGGGCGGTGCTGAAGCAGACGAGCGCTACGATTTCTGTAAGCTGGCTTTTTCACGGTATCTGGCTGAGGCTTTTTCTAAGGGAAGGGGAACTGAGTCCGGATATTCGGATTTTGGGGATTCCTCTTGGAAAGTTCTTAAAAAGAAATCAAAAAAAGAAGGCCAAAGCCGGATTTGAAAAAGCAGCGGCAGAGATTGAGGATATAAAGGAGCCGGCAGTAAAAGAACCGGAAAAGCAGGAGACGTACCGGACATCAGCGGAAGAGCTGGAAAAAACGCCGGGCAGTGAAAAGAAAGACACCGGGAAGCTTCCTGACGGGAGTGTGCCTTTGGAGGAAAAAAAGACAGGGATTTTTCGAAAGTCATGGAATAAAATCTCCGGTTTTTGGGGGAAACTAAAAGGAATCCCTCACAAAATCGCAGTTGGATTACAGAAAATATCATTAACAATCAGAAATATCTATGCTAAAATGGACTGGTGGAAGCAGTTTCTCATGCATCCCAAGACCAGGGAAGTCATAGCGTTGGTAAAAATAAAGCTTTTTCATTTGTTGAAGCATGTATTTCCAACGAGGATCAAAGGCAAAGTGGTATTCGGAAGCGAGGATCCGTCAGTGACGGGGGCTGTGCTTGCGGTCCTGGGAATGACAATGCCATTTCACAAAAATCTGATTGAAATATCGCCGGTATTTAACGGCAGTAATGTCTTAGAAGGCAATGTGCAGTTAAAGGGAAGAATTTATGGAATTGTTCTTTTGAAGACTGCAGTGGATATATATTTTAATAAAAATGTCAAATATGTTATCAGCCGATGGAAACATAAGGAGGGTTAATTATGTCAAATGAAAACAACTTTAAGGACACTGTCAATTCATTATTCAAAGGAATGGATAGCTTTATCTCCGCAAAAACGGTTGTGGGAGATGCCATTCATGTAGGTGATACCATCATTCTTCCGTTGGTTGATGTGGCATTCGGCGTAGGCGCAGGTGCTTTTGCCGGAGAGCATAAAAACAGCGGAGGCGGCGGTATGACCGGGAAGGTGGCGCCGTGCGCAGTTTTGGTTATCCAAAACGGTTCAACCAGGCTTGTGAATGTCAAGAATCAGGATGGTTTGACAAAGGTTCTGGATATGGTGCCTGATTTTGTGGATAGATTTGCATCCGGAATGGGCAAGGAAGAAACAGAAAAATAATTCAGTGTTCTCCGGGCAGTTTTCTGCATAAAATATAGTAAACCAAAGAGGCGGGGCTGTTGTATGTGGGAAAGCTGTTGGGATTGATACTATTTTGTATAGGAATTGGAATGGTAATCGGGATGCTGATTGCGGAAAGCGTGGTAATCGTCATAGCGGCTGCCATCTGCCTTCTGTGCGGATACCATATGTTTTGCAGATAACGGGTATGCGGGAGAAACCTGCATACCCGTTTTTATGAAGAATAAAAAGCGGAGTGCCTGCCTGTAAAATAAAAAAACACCCCCGCGTCTGCGAGGGTCAATGGAAGCTTATGCTCTTTCCACTTTGCCGGATCTTAAGCAGGAAGTACATACGTACATCTTCTTTGCTCCGCCGTTAGCTGTTTTTACTTTAACGGATTTTACATTAGATTTCCACATTTTATTGGATCTTCTATGGGAATGACTCACATTGTTTCCGAAATGAGCACCTTTTTCACAAATTGCACACTTAGCCATGATAGCACCTCCTTGACGCTTTTTTCAACAGGTTTTATTTTAGCAGAAGAATAAGGCTTTTGCAAGCAAAAAAAGGAAAAATGTAAAAATATTATTTCTTTTTCCTGTAAAAGAGGTTATAATACATACATACTACACTGAAAATTGGAGGTAACCTTATGAATGGACGTATAGATTCCGGTCTGGGACAGATTATCATTGATACTGATGTCATTGCGACCTATGCGGGCAGTGTGGCAGTGGAATGCTTTGGGATCATTGGTATGGCAGCAGTCAGCATGAAGGACGGCCTTGTGAAGCTGCTTCGCCGGGACAGCCTGAAACATGGCATCAGCGTAAATATTACGGAGGAGAATAAAATTCGCCTGGGGTTCCATGTGATTGTGGCGTATGGCGTAAATATCAGTACCATTGCAGATAATTTGATCAGCAATGTAAAATATAAAGTCGAAGCTTTTACAGGAATGGAAATTGAGAAGATCAACATTTATGTAGAAGGCGTGCGCGCAATAGATTAGTAATCAGAGGAGGAACTTGTGGTGAATATGAAAACCATAGATGCCAAAATACTTTCCAGGATGTTTCTGGCGGGAGCTAAGAACCTGGAAGCGAAAAAAGAGTGGATCAATGAATTGAATGTATTTCCCGTGCCGGATGGGGACACAGGAACGAATATGACACTGACCATTATGTCTGCGGCTTCCGAGGTGGGTGCACTTAAGGAACCAAGTATGGAAATGCTGGCCAGAGCCATTTCTTCCGGCTCTCTGCGCGGGGCAAGAGGAAATTCAGGTGTTATTCTTTCTCAGCTTCTCAGAGGTTTTACAAGAAGTGTAAAAAATTTGGAGGTTCTGGACGCACAGGCAATTGCCGCAGCAATGGAAAAGGCTGTGGAGACTGCATATAAAGCCGTTATGAAACCCAAGGAAGGAACCATACTTACCGTAGCAAGGGAAGCTGCTGCAAGGGCTTTGGAGATCGCAGAGGAAGCAGACGAGCTGCAGCCGTTTTTTGAGGAAATTTTTGCACACGCGGAGGAAACTCTTAAGAGAACCCCGGAAATGCTTCCGGTATTGAAGGAAGCCGGTGTTGTGGATTCCGGCGGTCAGGGACTTCTGGAGGTCCTGCGCGGAGCTATGGATGGATTCCTCGGCAAGGAAGTGGATTATTCCAGCTTCGCAAAAACCGGCGGCACCTCCGTTACAAAAATCTCTCCGCAGGCAGAGACAGATATTAAATTTGGCTATTGTACAGAGTTTATTATTCTCCTGGATAAAGAAATGCCGCTGGAGGAAGAGCATGCATTTAAGGAATTTTTGACCTCTATCGGTGATTCGATCGTTGTTGTAGCAGATGATGAGGTAGTCAAGGTACATGTACACACCAATCATCCCGGGCAGGCAATCGAGCGTGCTTTGACTTATGGTGCACTTTCCCGTATGAAGATTGACAATATGAGGGAAGAGCATCAGGAGAAGCTGATCAAGGATGCGGAGAAGCTGGCGAAGGAGCAGGCTGCTCAGGCTGCGGCACAGGCAGAAGCACAGCCGCCGAAGGAGGCGGGCTTTATTTCCGTATCAGCGGGGCAGGGGCTTACCAGCATCTTTAAGGAGCTGGGTGTGGATTATCTCATTGAGGGTGGTCAGACCATGAATCCTAGTACAGAGGATATGCTCAATGCGATTGCAAAGGTAAATGCAAAAACGGTTTATATTTTCCCGAATAATAAGAATATTGTTATGGCAGCAAACCAGGCAAGGGATCTGACGGAGGATAAGGAAATCATTGTAATCCCCACCAGGACGATTCCGCAGGGAATCACAGCGTTGATCAGCTATGTTCCTGAGAAGACTTCACAGGAAAACGCGGAAGCAATGGCTGAGGCAATCAAAAAGGTCAAAACAGGACAGATTACTTATGCAGTGCGTGACACCAGAATTGATGATAAAGAAATCCATGAGGGTGACATCATGGGAATTGGCGACAGCGGAATGCTGGCTGTCGGTAAGGATAAGAGAGCGGTGGCTGTCGAAACGGTCGGTGCCATGATGAGTGAGGAAGCAGAGGTTGTCAGCATTTATTACGGTGCAGATGTAACGGAGGAGGAAGCGGAAACGCTTGCCGCTTGTCTGGAAGAGGAATATCCGGACTGCGAAATAGAGGTCAATATGGGCGGTCAGCCGATTTATTACTATGTGATTTCTGTCGAGTAAAAGAGCAAAGGGACCGAAGCCCCTCTGCACACCCTTCGGGCAAAAGAATAAGCCGCCTTGGTAACTCAGGTATGAAAGCTTTTGAGAAGAGAATCATGCCGCGAGTACCGAGGCGGCCGTTTATTTTTTCGGACAGGCAGACTTATGAGGCCTTCGGTGTCCTTGACAGAAGGGCTTTTTACTTGTGTAAAAGAAAGATGGGAGATTGCAGAATGAAAAGGCGTTTGCGTGAACTGAAAGGCGTGGGAGAAAAGACGGAAAAGCTCTTTGAGAGGATCGGCGTTTATGATACGGATGATCTTCTTCGTTATTATCCCAGAAGCTATGATGTATATGAGGAAACGGTGAAGATTGCTTCCCTGGAGGAGGGGACTGTAAAGGCGTTTGCCGGGACGGTTGTTTCAGGCGTGTATGTGAATCAGGTGAGGAATCTGCAGGTGGTGACAGTGACAGCAGCAGATGAGAGCGGTAAGCTTCCAATCACCTGGTTTAACGTGCCTTATTTGAGAAGTATGCTGAAGAAGGGGAGTCGGTTTGTATTTCGGGGAAGAGTTGTGAAAAAGCAGGGAAAGCTTCAGATGGAGCATCCGGAAGTCTTTACGCCCGCAGCGTATGAAGAAATCCTGCACAATCTGCAGCCGGTCTACAGCCTGACTGCCGGATTGTCCAATAAGACGATCGTGAAAATGGTGCGGCAGGTACTGAAGGAGCAGAGTCTTAAGGCAGAGTATCTTCCGGAGGAAATCAGGGAGCGGTATGGCCTGGCTGATTATAATTATGCGTCGAGAACCATTCATTTTCCGGGTAATATGCAGGAGCTTCTGACTGCAAGAAAGAGGCTGGTGTTTGATGAGTTTCTGCTTTTTATTTTGGCTGTGCAGCTTTTGAAAGAAAAAACAGAGGAGACCAGGAATTCCTTCCCCATGCAGAAGACCTGGACGACGGAGAAGATCATTGAAAATCTGCCCTACTCTCTGACAAATGCACAGATGAATGCCTGGCATGAGATTGAACGGGATCTGTCCGGTCAGGCACTGATGTCCAGACTGGTGCAGGGAGATGTGGGAAGCGGGAAGACGATTCTTGCCTTTTTGGCGATGGTCATGGCAGCAGAGAATGGTTGTCAGACTGCCCTTATGGTGCCGACGGAGGTTCTGGCACGCCAGCATTTTGAAGCTTTTCAAAGGCTGGTACAGGAGCAGGGCCTTGCATGCCAGGCGGTACTTTTGACCGGCTCCAATACAGCGAAGGAGAAAAGAGAGATTTATGCGGAGATTGCGTCCGGAAAGGCTGAGGTGATCATAGGGACACATGCACTGATTCAGGAAAAAGTGAAATACCGGAGATTGGGACTTGTGATCACGGATGAGCAGCATCGTTTTGGGGTGAAGCAGAGAGCCGCTCTGACCGCCATGGGAAATCCGCCGAATGTACTGGCCCTGAGTGCGACCCCGATTCCAAGAACCCTGGCGATTATCCTTTACGGGGATTTGGATATTTCCGTGATTGATGAGCTTCCGGCCAAGAGACTGCCTGTTAAAAACTGCGTGGTGGACACTTCTTACAGGCCCAAGGCATATACTTTTATAGAGAAGCAGGTGAGGGAAGGCCGTCAGGTATATATTATCTGCCCGATGGTGGAAGAGAGTGAAGGACTGGATGCAGAGAATGTCCTGGACTATACCAGGAAATTAAAGGGAATTTTTCCGAAGGATATTACGATTTCCTATCTGCACGGTAAGATGAAGGCCGGGGAGAAAAATTGTGTTATGGAGGCATTTGCTACCGGAGAAATTCAGATTCTGGTGTCTACAACGGTTGTGGAGGTAGGCGTGAATGTACCGAATGCAACAGTTATGATGGTAGAAAATGCAGAAAGATTCGGGCTTGCACAGCTTCATCAGCTCCGCGGACGTGTTGGAAGAGGAGAACATCAGTCTTACTGCATTTTTATGCAGGGCAATCAGGTGCAGGAGACGTCTGAGAGACTGGAAATTCTGAATAAGTCGAACGATGGATTTTATATTGCAGGAGAAGATCTGAAGCTTCGGGGTCCGGGAGATTTGTTTGGAATCCGGCAGAGCGGACTTATGGAATTTCGGATCGGAGACATTTATAATGACTCCGATGTTCTGAAGGCAGCAAGCGAAGCGGCAGGTGAAATTCTGGCTCTGGACGGTGGGCTTGACCTTCCGCAGCATGCACTTTTGAAGGAGCAGCTTTTCGCTTATATGAAGGACGACCTGGATAATTTAGGACTGTAGCAGAGAACCTTACGAAAATAAATTCTTGCAAAACGACCTGAAACGTAGTATTCTATGTTCGTAATAAATTATTTTTACCTTGTAAGGAGGCTATGAATATGGCTACAAAAACAACAACAAAAAAAGCAGAACCTAAGACAACTACTGCGAAAACAGCTAATGTAGAAGAGGCTCCTGTAAAGACTGTTGCTGAAGTACCGGTTAAGAAAACAGCTACAAAAGCAACTGCAAAGAAACCGGCAGCCAAGAAAACGACTGCTGTGAAAAAGACGACTGCTAAGAGAACAACTGCGCAAAAAGAAAAAACTGTAAATACAGAAGTTTATGTACAGTTCTGGGGCAAAGAAGTGTATGCAAAAGAAGTGGTTGAGAATATTCAGAAGATATGGACTGATGAGATGGGCAAAAAGGCAGAAGATATCGAGGACTTAAAAGTATACATTAAACCGGAAGAGAACGGTGCACATTACGTCATCAACGGTGATGTGAGAGGATTTATCGGCTTGTAAGAAGTTCAGGGAGATTGAAAAAGAAAAACAGTTCAGGGAGGCATTTTGCAGCTATGCAGAATGTCTCTTTGCTTTTGCGGAAGCTTTCGTGTACACCAGGAGTGTAAATTGAACGTGCAAAATAGCGCTTTATGTATTATACTGATAAAAATAGAGGCTTTGCAGGATGGAAGAGCCGTATGGGTACACTCCTGTGAGCTATGGCGATTCTGGAGGAAAACGAAATGAAGCACAGAAAATGGACGATGCGGAAAGCCCTGCTGCTTTTTTGCATTGGCAGTGTTGTGTTTGCTCTTCTGTTGCAGACTTTTTTGTTTCATCAGTCCCTGAGGCGGCAGATACGTGCGGAGAGTGTTGCGGATCATGAGATTTCACTGAACAAAATGCAAATGGATATTGCATCCTTTCTCCGCAATTTAAAGACCGAAATGCTGACCATATATAATGAACGTGATTTGATCAAAAGCTTAAGGGAGGCAGCAGAGGGAGAGAGCAGTCTGAAAAACTATTATTGGAGGAGTTGGTATTTTGGCAGAAAGCGATTTACAAAGGAGGATCAGCTTCTGGCTGTATACCTGTATGATACGAAAGATAATCTGGTAAGCGCTTACCGGTGTAATTCCGCCACTTTTCCAAGGAATATCTATCAGACGGAATACGATACGAATTCTCGGCGTGTGGAAGAGTATGTACATAGCGATGAAACGGACATGATGATTTCCGGTTATTATAATTCCCAGGAGGACAGAGATATTGTCCGGCTTGTCCTGAAATTGCATAATTATGATGAAGAACGCCTGCAGCTCGGTTATCTGATCTGCGATATTGACAGTGCGGCTATCACCACGATCATGGAAAAATATGTGGATGTGGCTGAGGTCTGCCTGTGGCTGCAGCCGGTAGGAGATCGTGTGATTGCAAAAGCAGGGAAAACTTTGGAGAGTCAGCTACGCATACAAAAGCAGTTGTCAAGGATTATTGAGGATAACTATGGTTCAGAGGAGCTGAAAGAGGAGTATGAGGGGCATTATCTGATTCATGTAGGACAGGCGAGTCATAATCTGGAAGCATTTGTACTGGTATCCCAATCCCTTTTGACGGCAACTCAAAAGGCGTTGATTCGTTCTCTGCTCATCATTATGGCTGCAATGACCATTTTACTTATAGCATTTGTATTGCTGCTATCGAGAAGGATGACAAAGCCGGTAGAGGAGATGAGAGACAGCATCGTCCGGATCAAAAACGGAGAGACCGACCTGCGTGTGCAGCCTGTCGGCTGGTCAGAGGAGCTGGAGGTCCTTGGAACAGAGTTTAATGAGATGCTTGACCGTATACAGAATATGGTACAGGAGGAGTACCGACATAAGCTGCTGGTTGAGCGGACGGAATATAAAATGCTCCAGGCGCAGATTAATCCGCATTTTCTCTATAATACACTGGATACGATGAGCGGAATTGCCAATGCGCAGAATTGTACATTGGTGAGCGGATTGTGTCAGTCCCTTTCTGCAATTTTTCGTTATAGTCTGAATATGACGGATGAATTGTCTACTGTGCAGAAGGAGATGGCACATGTTAGAAATTATCTGTATGTCATGGATGTCCGAAATGGCTCCTCCATAGCGTATGAATACCAGATCGACAGTGATACACTGCAGGACAAAATGCCGAGGATTTGTCTTCAGCCTGTAGTGGAAAATGCCATTACACATGGGCTTAGAAACGTGCGGAGAAAGGATAAAAAGCTGCTGATTCGGTCGGAGCATTTGGATGGAAATCTTGTGGTTACTGTACAGGATAATGGAATCGGTATGGATGCAGATGAGATGAATGGTCTGTTGGAAGAAAATGAGCTTAAGCGGGTAGAAAGCGGAATCTCTATTGGAATATTGAATGTGAATGCACGTTTAAAGACACTCTTTGGGGACACATACGGACTTCGGATCGAAAGCCGGCCAGGAGAAGGGACTACTGTGAAGCTTACAGTTCCTGCTATTTCAGGGGATGACAGGGAGGTGTCGTTGTGAATATAAAGAAATATAAAGTCCTTGCTGCAGATGATGAATATTGGAGCAGAGAAAATATCCGAAATCTGATTCCCTGGGAAGAATATTCCATTGAATTTCTGGAACCGGCCTGTGACGGGGAAGAAGTCATGGAACGTATTCCGGATGAACAGCCGGATATCATACTTACGGATATCAACATGCCGTTTTTGAGCGGTTTGGAACTGCTTGAACGGCTTCAGACGGAATATCCGGATATTATCACGGTAGCCGTCAGCGGCTATGATGATTTTGATAAGGTGAAAGGCGTCTTCATATCCGGTGGAATGGACTATCTGCTGAAGCCGGTGGGCAAGGAAGAGCTGGTAAATGTTCTTACAAAGGCCCTGGGACTTTTGGAGGAGCGCGAGGCTGCGAAGGCATACAGTGAGAACAGCCGTCTTCAGGAATATAAGATTTCTTCTTTTCTGGAGGACAGTGAGTATTCTGCCCTGTTGTCTGAGAAGCTTTATGGACAATCAAAGACACAGATACACGTGCCAAGTACGCAAACCTTTTCTGAGGTGGCATCTGTATTGGTGAAATTTTATAATATTACAGAAATTGCAGATCAGTTTGATCACGATATTCTTCAGATGTCCTGGAGCATAAAGTCCAGATTACGGGAGCTTCTTGGGAAAGAAAGCAATGCGCTTATCTTTAATTACAGCAGTAAAATGAGTGAGTTTTTGCTTGTCGGTACGGCTGATGCAGGAATGCTGCAAAGATTTGCCAACCAGGTAGTAAAGGAGTTTCCCGTACAGGAATACGGCTCCTTATCCGTAGTGCTCCATGAGCAGACCAGCTCGCTTGATGATATTGGGACTGTCTATCGGGAGATGATCGCAGTGCTGGTAACGCGTCCGTTCAGGCGTGCGCATTGTATTCTGCATTGCTCACAGTCCGGAAAGGCCGTCTCCGCAGCTCCTATTGGAGAAGCTGCATCCGCCCGCATGGAGGAAGAACTGTATCATCTGTTGGTCACCAGACAGAAAGCAGATGCAGCCAGATTGATTTTTAAAACCTTTGATTTTTTACATTGTGATGAAAACGGCTGGTCCTTTCTGGAGGTAAAGCAGTATGTTGGAAGAGTGACCAGTATCCTTTTCCGTTATGTCCGGAATCATCGCCCCGAAATGCTTGCCCAGATAGAGGATGATATGGACAACGTGGATTATTATATGAAGTGTCTGGATGCCAAAGCAATGCTTGAAACCCTGAACATTATTATGGACAGTTTATGGGAGAATGATGACCAGAAAAATACAGAGTCTGTGATACAGCAGGTGGAGCAGATTCATCAGTATATCCAAAAAAATTATTTTGAAAGTATTACGCTTACGTCACTGGCAGGAGTATATCATATGGATGCCAGCTATCTGTCGCGTGTGTTCAGCCAAAAATACGGGGAGACAGTCATTGCTTTTCTGACCAGAGTTCGGATGGAGCATGCGGTTGAATTGATGAAGGATCAGGACAAAAAACTGGAGACGATTTCCTTTCTGGTCGGATATGACGATTATAACTATTTCAGCAGGGTATTCCGCAAAAAGATGGGAGTCAGCCCCAGTGAGTACCGTTGTCAGCTCATGCAGAAGTGAGCCGCTTGCAGACGGCAGGCTTTGAATGCAACATCAGATATCGTTAAGAAAAGCTGTCAAAATAGTGCGACTGAAATTTGCAAATATGTCCTAACAGTAAAAATCCGGATTATGATTTAATATATTCGTAGCAAGTCGGAACGAATATATGAAATTTTAATTCGGCTTTTACTAATAAATTATTTAGGAGGTTTTCTGATATGAAAAAAGGAATGAAAAAATTTGTTGCGCTGGCATCTACAGCAGCAATGATCGGATCCCTGCCGTTTGGGGCAGCGACAGTGGCGGCAGCCGACGACATTACGATTGGTGTTTCCATTTGGAGCTCTACAGATGTTTTGGGAAGCCAGTGCAAAAAGATCATCGACAAAGCAGCGGCTGCTCTTGATGTTGATGTAATGTATGTTGACCAGGGACATGTATCAGAGCAGGTTACATCTTCTGTTGAACAGCTTTGTGCCGCAGGCTGTGATGGCATCATTATCTGTAACTCAGCGGACTCCGAAATGACATCTGCGATTCAGACCTGTGATGCAAATAATGTTTATCTGACCCAGTTCTTCCGCATAATTTCCGAGGAAAACAGTCCGGAGGTATATGAGACAGCATGCAATTCTCAGTATTATCTCGGTGCAGTCCATGAGGATGAGGTTACAAACGGCTATACGCTGGTAAATCTTCTTCTTGAGAACGGGGACAGAAATATCGGCCTTGAAGCCTGGACCGTTGGTGATGCAACCTTCCAGCAGCGCTGGGAAGGCTACAAGCAGGCAGTTGATGAGTGGAATGAAGCAAACCCGGATGATCAGGCTACCATTACAGAACCGGTTTATGCAAATACTTCCTCTGAGGAAGGCGCGGCAGCAGCTCTCTCCCTGTACAATTCCAATCCGGATATGGATGCACTGATTGTTGCAGGCGGCGGCGGAGACCCGTTGGTTGGTTCCATCGGTGCTCTGGCTAACGAAGGACTTACAGGCAAGATTGATGTCGTTTCTACAGACTTCCTGGATGATCTGGCCCAGCAGTTGGAAACAGGCGGTATGTTTGCAGAATCCGGCGGACATTTCTGCGACCCGCTGTATGCATTCCTGATTACATACAATGCAGTAAAGGGTGATTATGTGAAAGAGGAAGGAACCTTCGGTTATGAAGTCCTGTTCCCATATCTTTATGTATCCTCCTCTGAGGACTATGCAAACTATGAGCAGTATTTCGTAGAAGACGACCCTTATACAGATGAAGAAATCGTTGAGATGGCAGGCTATAGCTTTGAGGAATTGAACAAGGCGGCAACTTCCCTTTCCATCGAAGATGTAATTTCCCGTCACAGCAACTAAGAATAATGATCCGGCGTTTGCTGCCTTTTCTTCCGCTTAGGAGGGAAAGGCAGCAGATGTTTGTATTGTGAAGAAACGGATAAGGAGAATGGTTATGAAAAAACTGAAACAAAGCCAGTATTATGGAATTGCGCTCTTGCTTATCATGCTTGTGGTTTTCTGGGCAGTGTTTAAAATCCTTGCTCCGGCTACCTTTGGTTCCCCGGATAAACTGGCTACCTATATGAAGTCTGCACTGATTTATGCAGTGGGCGGCTGCGGTCTGTATTTCATCTGTGTCATGGGACCTTTTGATATGAGTGTTGGTGCGAATATCGTACTTTCCTCCATCCTTGCCTGTAACGCAAGCATGAAATTCGGATATGCCGGTCTGATCATTGCACCCTTGATCTGCGGAACCCTGATCGGGCTGATCAATGGGATTGTTTATATTAAGCTGCACATTTCTTCCCTGATCGTAACAGTTGCACTCTCTTTGATTTATGAGGCATTGAGTGTGTATGCCACCAATGGCAAAAATGTAATTTTGGATGCACGGTACAGAGCATTCGGAGACTATCCGGCCAATCTGATCCTTGCATTGGCTGCGTATCTGCTGTGCGCATCGATTCTGAAGTATACCAAGGTAGGTACCTATACTTATGCAATTGGCAGCAATGAAGTTGTTGCAAAGAATATGGGTGTAAACGTTCCGAAATATAAGGTGGTCGCTTTTACCCTGGCAGGCTTTTTCTTCGGTCTTCAGGCAATTTTGACGATCAGCTTTGGTACTTCTATGACTTCTGCTTCAAATCTGTCTTCCATGAGCCGTAACTTTACACCTTTGATGGGAACCTTCTTTGGCCTTGCGTTCAAGAAATACGGCCATCCGGTAGTGGCAATTGTAATTGGAGAGATGATTATCCAGTTGATGTTCAATGGTTTTGTTGCACTTGGTGCTCCGACCACAATTCAAAATGTAGTTACAGGTGCAGCCCTGCTGCTCATCGTTGCACTGACAACCAAGCCGGTTAAAGGTCTTGTGGTAAAATAGGAGGACGATTATGGGTGAATTATTATTAAAAGCAGAAAAAATAGATAAGCACTTTGGAATTACACACGCCCTGGACCATGTAACCCTTACCTTTGAGAAGGGTGAGATCCACGCACTGATCGGGGAAAATGGTTCTGGAAAATCAACACTTACTTCCTGTCTGACAGGTATTTATAAAAAAGATTCCGGTACCTTTACATTAGAAGGCAAAGAGATTTCAGCAACAAACCAGGTAGAGGCCAATCATCAGGGAGTAGCTATTATTGTACAGGAAATCGGTACACTTTCCGGCCTGACTGTAGCTGAAAACATTTTCCTTGGAAATGAGGATATGTTTACCAGTCATGGAATTAAAAATACTTCTGCCATGAATAAAAAAGCGCAGGAATATCTTGACAGATATGGTTTTCACTATATTGATGCAACAAGAGTGATCGACGATTACAATTTCGAGGACAGAAAGCTGATTGAAATTGTAAAATCCACCTATTTTAATCCAAAGGTTCTGGTCGTGGATGAAACCACCACAGCGCTCGGACAAAAAGGGCGTGAGGAGCTGTTCAGGGTCATGCACAGACTGAGGGATGAGGGAAGCTGCGTAATCTTTATTTCTCACGATCTGGAAGAGGTCATTGAACAGTCAGATAATATCAGTGTGCTCCGTGATGGCGTATATATTGGTTCTGTTACAAAAGAAGAAGCAACTCCGGACAGACTGAAAAGTCTCATGGTAGGCCGCGAGATCGGAGACAATTATTATCGTACTGATTACGGCGAAAAAATTTCCGGAGAGGTTGTGCTTTCCGGCAGAAATCTGACGGTAAAAGGACAGATTGACAACCTGTCTCTGGAACTTCATAAGGGGGAAATTCTTGGAATCGGCGGACTTTCCGAGTGCGGTATGCATGAAGTCGGAAAGGCTTTATTCGGCGCTTCTTATTTCCGTGAGGGAACTGTGACTCTGGGTGACGGAACACCGATCAATTCTATTCCGGATGCTATTAAGAACAGCATTGCCTATGCATCGAAGGACAGGGACAACGAATCGCTGGTCATCAATGATACCATTGGCGAAAACATCTGCCTTCCTTCTTTGGAGGAATTGAAAACACACGGCTTTCTCCGGGCAAAGTCTATGAAGGAATTTGCAGATAAGTTTGCAAAACAGATGAGTACAAAAATGACAGGAGTGGATCAGTTTGTATCTGCACTGTCCGGCGGTAATAAGCAGAAGGTAGTTCTGGCCCGCTGGGTCGGAAAGGATTCTGACCTGATCATCCTGGATTCTCCTACCCGCGGTATTGATGTCAAGGTTAAGGCAGATATCTATGCCATGATGGATGATATGCGGAAGCGTGGAAAATCCATTATTATGATTTCAGAGGAAATCATGGAGCTGTTGGGTATGGCAGACCGTATCCTGATTATGAAAGACGGAAAAATTAACGGTGAGTTTCTTCGTTCTGAGGATCTGAAAGACACAGATCTGATCGAGAAGATGATATAAGGGGGTAAAAAAATGGATACAACAGTAAAAAAGGAATCAGTTGAAAAAGTGCCATTTCTGGAACGTCCCATTGTGCGTACCATTCTTCCCATTGCCGGCTTTGTCGTAATATGTGTCTTGTTTGCAATCCTGACAAATGGAAAATTATTTCAGCCCAAAAATATTTCATTGCTCCTCAGTCAGTCTTATATGCTGCTGATTTCCAGCATTGGCGTATTTATGGTAATGACCATGGGCGGCTTGGATTTCTCCCAGGGTTCCATGCTGGGCGTCGCATCCATAGTGGTCTGCTATCTGTCGCATTATCATATCATCCTTGCTGTTATCGGCGGGGTAGTGACAGGCGGACTCATTGGATTAATGAATGGCTTTTTTAATGTAAAGAGAAAAATCACCAGCTTTATCGTTACGATCTGCAGCATGTATCTGTTTAGGGGCGTATGTGCTTATGCAACTACCAGCTCTCCGATTTATGGTGCAAGCGATATTTCAAAGTACAATACACTGCCCTTTATGCTTACTTTTACAGTAATTATTTTTGCAGTTGCATACATGGTATTTACATATACAGGTCTTGGCTCCAGACTGAAAGCAATCGGTGCAGGAGAAACAGCGGCAAGATACGCCGGCATACGCGTAGAACGTACAAAAATGCTGATATATACGGCAGCCGGATGTATTACCGGACTGGCAGCCTTCGTAAATTCCGTGAAAGTAGGTTCTGTTACCTCTACAGCCGGAAATCAGTTGGAAACACAGATCATGATCGCACTGGTTCTCGGCGGAATGCCGGTCAACGGAGGCGCAAAGGTAAAATTCTATAATATTGTCCTTGGAGTTATGACCTACAAGGTTCTTTCAAGCGGATTGGTCATGCTGATGATACCCACACAGCTTCAGCAATTGATTCTTGGTATCATCTTCCTGGCAGAGGTGGCTCTGTTCAGTGACAGAAAGACGGGTATGATCGTTAAATAAGAGCGGTTTTAGCATGATATGCCACAGAGGGAGTGTTACCTTCTGTGGTATATTTTTTTATGAGAAATAACAGAATAAAAACTGCATTTTTGTGGAATCTGTGATATACTTTACACGAATAAGGCCGGGATATCAGTTTTATGTATATCGGCGTATTTACTACGAGTGGGGAGATAAAATGGAAAAGGAAAAATATCATGGCAAAAATGCGGACAGCAGGAGAACAACAGGCGTAAAAAGGAGAACAAGTACAAAAAGAGCGACAAGTTTACAGAGAAAAACGGGTACAAAAAGAGCAGCCGGGATAAAGAGAGAAACAGGCGCAAAAAGAACGACTGGTATAAAGAGAGCAGCGAGTACAAGAAGAAAGCAGGGCGCGAGTATTATTAAAATTATTTTTGCAGCAGAAGCCATTTTGGTCGTACTTGTGCTGATAGCATTGGTGTGTGTGAAGCTTTGGGTAAAGGGCAGGGATACGGTGCAGACAGCTCCTGTCAGCATGGAAACCGGGTCTGAGGAGGGGCAGGCAGGCGTGGAAGGTGTGCGTATGGCGGAAGGAGAAGCAGCAGCGGAGCCGGATTTTTTGCCATATTGCACGGAGGAGACGAAACCCTCCAATTATATCGAATACACAGAGATCAATGTGGACGGGACAACTCTGACAAATCTGTCGGATTATAAGCCAACGGACAGAATTGAGTTCGGCAAAGGCAGTGATTATACTTCAGTGGATGGAATCGTTACCTTCAGAGGGAATAACTTCAGGGATAACGCATCTTATGGTCATACAAAGATGAAAGATTATAAGATGAAAGATCTATGGTCCTATCAAACAGGATCGCTTACATACGGAGATGCCTGCTGGACAGGAAGCGGGTGGACTGGCCAGCCCCTTATGGCAAAATGGCCGAAAGAAACCAGGGCGGCCATGAATATGTATGATTGGGCCAGGCAGGATGATGATCTGGTGGAGGTTATTTATGCATGCATGGATGGGTATATATATTTTCTGGAACTGGATACCGGCAGGGAGACCAGGGAACCTCTTTATCTTGGATATACCTTCAAGGGAGCCGGAGCCCTGGACCCCAGGGGATATCCGATTATGTATGTAGGAGCCGGCTATGACAGCAATGAAGGTATGGCGAGAGCTTTTATTATCAATCTCCTTGATTGCAGTGTCATGTATACTTTCGGTAATAACGACGAATTTTCTCTGCGCGGTTCTTTGAGCTTTTTTGATTCATCGGCCTTAGTAGATGCGGAGACAGATACCCTGATCTATCCGGGTGAAAACGGAATCCTTTATTTGATGAAGCTTCATACAAAATATGATGAAGCTGCGGGAACTCTTTCCATATCTCCGGGAAACATTGTGAAATGGCATTATTATGGTACCAGAAGCAGTCTGGAATCCTACTGGCTTGGTATGGAAGACAGTGCGGTTGTTTATGGGGGATATCTGTTTGTGGCGGATAACGGCGGCAATCTCATGTGTATTGATCTGAATACGCTTCAGCTCGTATGGGTGCAGGATATACTGGATGATTCGAATTCCACTCCCGTGTTGTCTATGGAAGACGGACATCTCTATCTGTATGTAAGTACTTCTTTCCATTTGGGATGGAGAAGTTATGAAACAGCAGAGATTCCTATCTGGAAAATTGATGCGGAGAATGGCAGCATCATATGGCAGAATTCTTATGAGTGCTATACGGAGGATGGCGTATCCGGCGGTGTTCAGTCGACCATTGCTCTTGGCAATCATGAATTTTCAGACTATATCTATGTGACGGTGGCAAGGACCGGCGCAGAATATGATGGTGTTTTGGCATGTATCAATAAAAAGACGGGAAAAACAGAGTGGGAGCATAGAGCTTACTATGCGTGGTCCTCTCCGGTTTGTGTATATAATGCGGACGGCAGCGGGGCAGTGCTTTACTGTAGCTGCGGCGGCAAGATGTATCTCTTAAATGGTAAGACCGGCGAAACCTATGACACCTTTACACTCAGCGATGGAGCAATAGAGGCATCGCCGGCAGTATATAAGGATTATGTGGTTGTCGGTACAAGAGACTCCTGCATTTGGGGAATTAAACTTACGTGACAGGAGAATATCTGCTCGGTGGAAACGCTCATATTATTGAAAAAAATGCAAATACTGTAAATAATGTAAATATTGTTTATGCACGTCTGATCGTGCAATGTTTTGTTTTGAATATATAAATCTTAATATTAAGCAGGAAGAAACAGAAAGGGGAAGAATATATGGAAAAAGCAGGAAAAGCTGCAGAAAAAATTGATGTGCAGTCATGGAAAAAGGATTTACCGGAGTTCAAAGAGAAAACAGCCGCATTTTATGCCGGAGAATTAAGCAAAGGTGACTATAAGGGATTTTCCGGATTTTACGGAAGCTATGCGCAGAAGGGCGGAGCGGCAAGCATGCTGCGTCTGCGTATGACGGCCGGACGTGTAACAAAGGAAAAACTGGCATTTACAGCCAAAGCGGTCAGGAAACATAAGATCGAAAAAATACATTTTACCACCTGTCAGACCATTCAGCTTCATGACCTGCGGCAGGATGCACTGTGCAGCATCATGGAAGATGCTCTGGACGCAGGGATTGTGACTATGGGCGGCGGCGGAGATTTTCCGCGTAATGTAATGTGCTCTCCGTTGTCCGGCGTGGAGAAGGAGGAGTACTTTGATGTAAGCCCATGGGCAGAAGCAGCAGGGGAATATCTGATGCATTTTATCAAAGCAGAAAAGATGCCCCGCAAGCTGAAGGTTGGTTTCTCGAATTCCCCGAAAAATATGACCCATGCCACATACCGGGATCTGGGATTTGCAGCCAGAGAGGACGGCAGATTTGATGTTTACAGTGCAGGCGGCCTGGGAAACAATCCGCGTTTTGGTGTTAAGGTGGCTGAGGGAATTGAGCCGGAGATGATCTTATATTATATCAAAGCAATGTGGCTTACATTCCGCGCTTACGGCAATTATCAAAATCGAGGAAAAGCACGTACCCGCTATATGCAGGAGGCTGTAGGAGGGGCTGAAAAATACAAAGAAGCATATCTGGAAAAGCTTAAGGAGGTCTTAGATTCCGAAGAGGATCTGCGTATCCGGCCGGAAAAAAGGACCGTTACAAAGTCTGGTGATGGAACCACAGTTACCGGTTCCCGTATCATTGAACAGAAACAGAACGGACTCTATACGGTGGCCTGGCATCCCATTGGGGGACAGCCAAGGGCAGAAAGCCTGTGCGCCCTCAGCGATATGATCGCAGATATGGAAGAGGCAGAAGTTCGTCTTGCTCCGGATGAAACAGCCTATATTATCAATCTGACCGGAACTGAGGCACAAAAAGTGCTGGAACTAACTGCAGATAGCGCCGAGTCTCTTTTTGAGACCTCTGTAAGCTGTATCGGCGCATCTATCTGCCAGATCGGTCTCCGTGATTCTCAGGCTCTGCTCGGCGCCTGTGTGGATGCAGTAAGAGAGGCCGGCATTCCGGATGGAGCACTGCCTCAGATTCATATATCCGGATGTCCATCATCCTGCGGAACTCATCAGACCGGAAGAATCGGTTTCCGGGGTGCCGTAAAAAAGGTGGATAAGAAACCGCAGCCTGCATTTGTGTTGTATGTAAACGGCGATGACCGTCAGGGACAGGAGACTATGGGAAGGGAGTTGGGAACTGTTCTCGAAGAATGTATACCGGAACTTTTAGTGAAATTGGGTAAAACGGTAGCCAATAGCGGTATGGACTATGAGGCCTGGAACCGGAAAAATCCGGACGGACTCCGGCAGATCGCAGCGGAATATATTTAGTATGGAAAAGACCGTATCATGTCATCCTGAAAAGCACAGATGACCTTGCGTTTACAGTCACAGGGAAGCATTTTTTGATTCGGCGGCACAGCCCATTTACAGGGGTTATGCCGTCTTGTGCTTTGAGGGTTCAGTGATTTTGACGATGAACCGTTCACAAGCGGCCTCTGCGCAGCCTGTCCCGTATCATCGAATAACGATATCACTTCTCTTTTTTGTGCAAGCATCGAGAGGAAAAATTTTAAGAAAAACCTTATAATGTTAAATGTAAGCTCATATGCGAATAAGCGAGGAGGTATCTGATGGAATGGGTTGAAAGATTAAACCAAAGCATGAATTATATTGAGGAACATTTGGCAGGGGAGATTGACTACAAACAGCTTGCGCGGATTGCCTGCTGCTCCACCTATCATTACCAGAGAATGTTTACCTATATGGCAGGCATTACTCTGGCAGAGTATATCCGAAGAAGAAAAATGTCATTGGCGGCAGTTGATTTGCAGGGAGGAAATAAAAAAATTGTTGATATCGCCGAAAAATACGGCTACCGTTCTCCAACCGCGTTTAACAGAGCATTTCAAGCCTTTCACGGAATTGCCCCTTCGACAGTAAAAGGCGGGGGCGTATCCGTGAAGTCTTTTTCCCCCATTGTATTTAGAATTGCAGTGAAAGGAGCAACAGAGATGAACTATCGAATCGAAACAAAAGATGCTTTTCGTATTATCGGTGTTTCTGCACCGCTCGACAAAGAAATCGAAAATAATTTTATGGTTGTACCAAAGATGTGGCAGGATGCCGTCGCAAGCGGAACAATACAAAAACTGGCGGGCATGATGGACACGCCCCCTATGGGACTTTTGGGGGTGAGTGCCTGCAACGATGCGGAGCAATGGAAATATTTTATTGCTGTTTCAAGCACAAAAGAAAGCGGTGAATTTGAAGAATACACCGTACCCGCATCCACATGGGCCATTTTCTCCGGAACAGGCACAAACCGGTCCGTCCAGGAATTGGAACAGCGTATCATTACCGAATGGCTTCCGGCCTCCGGATATGAGTATGCGGATGCTCCCGATATTGAGGTCTATCTGAATCCGGACCCGCAAAACGCACAGTACGAGGTATGGATACCAGTGACAAAAAAGCAGGCATAGCGGAGGCCAACTATCATGGACGAGAAATTCAGTTTATTTATGGAAACGGTTGATGAGCGTTTTCGCGGCTTCGTAAATCAAATTAATGAATACCTGACCGCTAAAGGCTGCAAATGCGATATAAAAGCGGCGAAAAGCGGATATGTGGTATCCTATGTGCTAATCAGCAGCAAAAGGGCTTTGGCAACTTTTATTTCCCGGAAAACAGGAATGAAGCTGCGTATCTATCCCGAGCATATAAAGGAATACAAGATTTTTTTGGGCACCCTGCCAGAAAAAATGAAAAAAGAAATCAAAAAAGCTTCTGTCTGTAAGCGTTTGGTAAATCCCGGGGACTGCAACCAGAAATGTGTGATGGGATATACCTTTGAAATGGATGGAGAGCAATATCAGAAGTGTCGTTATATGGCGTTTCAGCTTACTTTAGGCGAAGAAAACAATCCGTTCATCATGCGGTTTTTAGAAAACGAGCTTGAAAACGGGTGCTGATACCCCCTTGCTGTCCAAAATACAGGCGGGAAAGATGTGTCAATAACCAAAAGCAACATGACGTATAGGTGTCATGTTACTTTTGGTATGATAGGACAAGAAAGGGATTGCACATGGATAAAGAAATGATGGCACCAGTTGTACAGACGCAGCGCCGGTGAACTTATGATCGTGAGGTGGCGACATGAAAATAGACCGTCTGATTGGAATTATTACGATTTTGCTCCAACAGGACAAAATAACAGCCCCGGAGCTTGCAAAAAGATTTGAGGTTTCAAAACGGACGATTAACAGGGATATTGAAGATATATGTAAAGCGGGCATACCCCTGATTACAATGCAGGGGTATGACGGCGGCATTTCGATTGCAGACACTTATAAAATCGACAAAGCCCTTCTTTCACAGGAGGAATTACAGGCAATTTTAGCGGGATTAAGGGGAATTGACACAGTTTCCCAGACCTCTCACTATATAAAAATGATTGAAAAAATGTCAAGCAGGAAAAACCGCATCATTGCCGATGACGTAATCATCATTGATTTGGCATCTCATTATCAATATTCGCTTACTCCCAAAATAGAAACCATCAAACAGGCAATCCAGACGCAGCACACGCTTGTGTTTCAATACTATTATGAAAAAGGCGAGGGCCAACGCAGGATTGAGCCATATCATTTAGTTTTTAAATGGTCGTCATGGTATGTTTTCGGATTTTGTCTGGACAGAAAGGCGTATCGCTTGTTCAAATTAAACCGCCTATGGGATTTGCAAATGGAAGAAGAAACATTTTCCAAAAGAGAGATACCGGAAGAAGAATTATCTTTTGGGGCTTTTCTTACGGAGGGCAATATCCATTTGAAAGCCATATTTGCGGGAAGCGAGAAGCACCGCCTGATTGAGGAATACGGGATTGACAGTTTTACAATGTCCGGAGATGAAAAACTGCTGTTTGAACGTGATTTTGCAAGCTATGAGAATATGCGTGAATGGATATTCAGTTTTGGCGACAAAGTGGATATATTAGAACCACAAGCCTTGCGGGCCGACAGAAAGAAACAGGCAGAAAACATAATCAGGCAAGAGGAAAAAAATAAGAAAAAGGCAGTCAATACAAATGATTAAAACAAATATGAAAGTTGGGAAACAGCCCGCAGCAACATGACGTACAGGTGTCATGTTCCCCATGATACAATGAAAAAAAGTCATGGAGGTGTCTGTTTATGATTGAATCAAGGTGTGGTCTTTTGTGCAGCAGCTGTTCTTATCGGGAGCAAATGAACTGCGGTGGCTGTGTGAAAATTGAAAAACCGTTCTGGGGCGAAAGCTGCCCTGTCAAATCCTGTGGCGAAGCGAAAGGGCATGAGCATTGCGGACAATGTAAGGTGTTTCCCTGCGGCCTGCTGAAGCAATTTGCATATGATGATGAGCAAGGCGACGATGGAAAACGAATAGAGCAATGCAAGTGTTGGATGAAAGAGTAGGTGACATTAGTAAAGTGGACTATCTGGATGAGAAAGATTATATTATGCGTATGATTAAAGAAATGGTGAGAGTGCTTTTTTCTCTGATGCTGGGGAAGAAATATGTCTCCGTAGAACTGCCAGATGAAAATAAATATAATGTTTCCGGAAAAGGATTGGATGATTTTTTGAGAATGGTAGATTATGGACAGATTAATGAGGCAGAAAATATGCTGCTGGAAAATCTTGATTATGACAGCAGGGAAGAAAATCTGGCCGCAATACGTCTTTATCAATATATTGGAGAAAAGGATGAAGATTTCCTGTCTAAGTGCAATTACTCAAAAGAAGAGGCTTTGGAGGGCTTAAAGATGCTGGCCGAAAAAGCAGGATTTGGTGAAGTAAATAAAATATTTACGGAGCTTTAGCTTTGGATTTTGAGGCATAAGCAAAAAGTGTACCATCGACCGGTGCGCATTCTGTAAATATTCGGTTTAATTATATTGTCATTAAAAATAATCACGTGCCCGCCGGGCGCACAATAGCAAGAAACAGGGGACTGACAGGCCCCTGTTTCTTGTGGAATTAATATTTTAATTCGACATTTTTGATGTCTGTGATCAACATATGGCCGGGTGCGTGGGTGATAGCCAAAGAAGGTTTGGATTCCATTACCACATTCTGAGGCGTTACGCCGCAGGGCCAGAATACAGGAACTTCTCCGTCCCGAATCGTGACCATATCCCCGAAATCCGGTTTTGCGATATCGCGAATGCCGATTACTTCCGGGGTTCCAATATGAACTGGAGCACCGTGAACACGAGGCATTTCACCGGTAATCAGGACGGCCTTCGGGATCAGTTCATACGGGATCGGACGCATACTGACAACCATATTGCCATGGAAATCACCCGCCGGTACACAGGGAATATTCGTCCTGTACATAGGAACATTGCATCCCTCTTCTATATGGCGTACAGGTACATTTGCTTCCAGAAGCGCTGCTTCGAAAGAAAAGCTGCAGCCGATAAGAAAGCTTACAAAATCATCCTGCCAGAATTCAGAGACATCGGTATATTCTCCGTTCAGCTCTCCATCTCTGTAAATGCGGTAACGGGGAATATCTTTTGCAATATCTGCGCCGTCTGCAATGGTATGAAGCAGCCGGCTTCCGGTGTCACTTACTTCTAGTATGGGGCATGACTTGGGATTTCGCTGTGTAAACAGAAAAAAATCATAAGCCTGACTGCGGGGCAGCACGACCAGATTTGCCTGTGCGTATCCGGCACACATTCCGGCTGTCGGCCCTGTAATCCTTTGTTGGCGGATCATTGCGCGGACTTCCCTGGGAGACATGTTTGTATAATCCATATGGTTGCTCCTTTCATGATGTAATACGTTGAATTGCATTAACATAATCATACCACAGATGAATAACCAGATACAAGATAAATAACAAATTTAATGAATGAGGAGTTTGGTGTGAATGACAAAATGAATGGGATGTGATATAGTTATATGGTAACAAAGGGCAGATTACGTCAGAAGCGTATCCGTTCAATAAAAGAATTCGAAACCATGTTATAGGAGACAAGAAATGCTTGGAAGGAACTATGGAAAAAAACTGCAGAAATATGTATCAGATTACGTTGTTTTTGATCTGGAAACAACGGGAGTATCGACTGTATCAGATGAGATTGTGGAAATAGCGGCTCTGAGGGTGGTCAACGGATGTGCAGCAGAGGAATTCAGTACTTTGGTCAATCCTCTCCGTCCGATTCCTTATTCTGCAAGTATGGTGAATGGTATTACAGATGCTATGGTGTCAGACGCCCCGGTTCTTAAAGAGGTATTCCCGGACTTTCTGGATTTTGTTGGGAATTCCGTACTCATTGGACATAATATACATACCTTTGATCTGAAATTTCTGTATAGGGCAGCAGAACAATTATATGGAAAAGCGCTGGATAATGATTACATTGATACGCTGCTCCTGGCTAAAACGTGCCTGCCACAGCTTGCAAGGCGCCGATTGGCGGATTTGGCCGCCTACTATCATATTTCCATAGAGGGAGCGCATCGTGCGTTGAATGACTGTCACATGAATCAACAAGTATTTGAGGCTCTTGGAAAAGAAATACAGATGGGAAAAATGAAAGTGAGGATATGCTCCCGATGCGGAGGGATAATGCAAAAGAGAAAGGGCAGATACGGTGAATTCTGGGGCTGCAGCGGATATCCGAAATGCAGATATACGGAAAATGCATAGGAATCAATCAATGGCTTTCTATTGAAATAATAAAAACAGCGCCGCTTTATAAAATGTGGCGTTAGGCTGCGGCAGTGATGATAACGGGTGTCTTGCGTTTTACAATCAAAACGCGTGTGTGTTTTTACTTAAATAAATATAGGGAGGTATTTTATTTTGTTAATGAAAAACAGTTCATTGGATGAGATTCAAAATTATTTTTCTGATATATTTAAAAAGAGAGGTTTTAATGATGACTCTATTGAAAGTAAAATGCTACTACTCACTGAGGAGATTGGAGAACTGGCGAAAGCTCTACGCAAGGATAACAGCGATTTAGGTGTAGATGTCCGTAAAATAGAAAATTATCATATGGTGAAGGAAGAAGTTGCGGACGTTTTTATTGTTTTACTATCAATATGTCTTAAATGCGGCATTAATTTATCAGATGCAGTTATTGAAAAGGAAATGCTTAATGAAAAAAGAAAATGGGATAAATAGAAGACAGGCTTTATATTATATTCTAAATGTTTTTAAGGGAAATAAACTGGAAATTATTCATAATTTAATGTTTTTTAATGGAATTGGTTTGCATAAGGCATCAATCTGCTTAGAGATTTATGATGCCTATGTTACTGGAAACTTTCATTTTGACTGTAATAAGCTTGGTTGTAATATTCTGCAAGAGGATATTGCCGATGAACTTAATAATTTGGTAAGTTTAGAGTGAACTTAGAGAGGTGGCTTTCTATTGAAATAATAAAAACAGCGCCGCTTTATACCTACCATATAGCTATAAAGCAACGCTGTTTGGGAAGCTAAAATCCCTGGTTTTCAGTCAGCTAAAAATCACCCGGAGATGTCTTAGAACTGGCCGCTCTGGCTTCCGGAAGACATCTGTCTTTCCTGTGCTTCGATCATTTTCTTAAAAATGTACTCCGAACAACTGCACTTTTTTCAATGTAATTTAGGTATTACCGCACCGAATCCAACGGAGATGGTTACATACTCTGTCAAGCTTTATTCAAAAGAATTTCTATTTGAAAAACCGTTTTTTTCATTTTTACCCAACATTTCACAGTGAATATATACAATGTATACAAAAATGCAAAACATGTTTATAAAAAATGTACAATATTTTGTGTTGGTGATTAAAAATTCACAGCTGGGACAGCCTGTTATCTTGTTGCCCCGGCTGTAAAATTTTTTTAGTGTGGGTGTACAGATAAAGTAAAAATGATGAACGACACCATATATGTCAGCTTTTTGGCTGTAATTCCAGGGCAGATAACTTGCGATTATGCTATCCTTGTGGTATCATAAAATTATATAAAAGCAGGAGAGACACTGCGTAATATGTATGATGTGACAGATTCCTGCTTAAAAGAAAAGAGGTGCTCTGCATTATGGAAGGGAAATGTTATACAAAGCCTGAACCATGCAAACGACAAATCGAAAAGTTAGAGACACCCGATAAATCTTAAAACATGGAAGATTTTTATGAATTGGATCATCTTGTTCCGAAACTGGATTTAAATGCAGTGCTTAAGGCTATGGATTGTTATGAAGATAGTCCTGTATATGAAGAAGTAGTGGAGGAGTATTACGACATTTGTGATGAGATGCTTAGCCTTGTAAAGCCTGTTGGAATACTTGGCTTTGGAATACTTCCAAAGGAAATCGAGACAAAGAAATACAAAGCCGGAACTCCGGTTATTTATGCTGTACTCAGTATCGGTGATGAAATCAAGCAGTACAGTACCATGGCATTCCAGAAAGGTGATTATGTAAAAGGCATGCTATGTGATGCAATGGCAGACGATATTCTCTTTTCTCTGGAAGAACAGATGATGGAAAAACTTCAGGAGGTATGTAAAGAGCATAAGACAGGTATCCTTCAGCGTTTGGAGCCGCCCAACGATATTCCTATGGAATCCCAGCATGTAGCTTGGGAACATCTAAAACTGGAAAAAAGGTTTGGAATTGGCATTAGCACCGGTTTTATGTTTAATCCTGTAAAGACCTCCTGTCAGTTGTTTATCCTGACAGATGATGAGAAGGTTTTTAAGGCACAGCATGACTGCAGAAAATGTCCCAATATAAATTGCAAAATGCGCAATATTCCCAAAGCAGAAGTGGAAGTGTATAGGGGAACAGAATCAAGAAAGATTTTGGTAGAGGAAGGGGAATTCCTGATGAATGCCCTTGTCCGTGAAGGTTATTATCTGAGTGCGCCCTGCGGCGGAAAAGGGCGGTGCGGTAAGTGTGGAGTACAGGTATTGGAAGGGGATGCCTGGATTACTTCGGAGGATGAGAAAGTCTTTACAAAGGAGCAGCTGAAAGCTGGCTGGAGACTTTCTTGCAAATTATATCCCACTGAAGATTTGAGAATTGCTTTTGCTTTAGACGATGAATCGCTGTTTGAGATTTTAAGTGACTGTCAGAATACAGAAACATCTGGAACAGCAGAAGAAAGCAGTTATGAAATTGCCGTGGATATCGGAACGACCACGATTGCTATGGAGCTTCTGGGAAAAGACAGTGGAAAGAATCTTCATACAGTTACCTGTATTAATGAGCAAAGGGTTTATGGAGCTGATGTAATCTCCAGAATTCAGGCTTCTGTAGACGGCAGAAAAGAAGAAATTCAGAATCGCATACGCCATAATCTTCGCAGAGAAATTAGGAAGCTTGCAGAAGAATCCGGGGTGGAACTGGAAAAAGTAAACCGTATTTCTATTGCTGGAAATACAACGATGGGGCATCTTCTTATGGGATATGACTGTGATACTCTTGGGATATTTCCTTTTAGGCCTGTAAATATTGATTTTATTAGAGGAAGTTTTAAGGAGATTCTGGGAGGCGATGAGTGTCATGCTGCAGTGGAACTTCTTCCAGGAATATCCACATATGTTGGTGGGGATATTGTTTCCGGATTATATGCTTGTGGTTTTCACAACAGTGAGGACGTTTGTCTTTTGGTTGATTTGGGAACTAATGGGGAAATGGCACTGGGTAATAAATATAGGATTCTTGTTACATCTACGGCTGCAGGACCTGCTTTTGAAGGAGGAAACATCACATGGGGAACAGGAAGTGTGGCCGGAGCCATTTGTTCTGTGGAAATCCGCGAGGGAAAGGCTGCTGTAAAAACTATTCAGAACAAGACTCCAGTCGGTATTTGCGGAACCGGTGTGGTGGAGACTGCCATGGAACTTGTAAAAGCAAAACTGGTGGATGAGACAGGACGTATGGATGAGGAATATTTTGATGCCGGATTTCCTCTGGCAGAAACAGAGGATGGCAGGTCAATTGTATTCACCAGGAAGGATGTCAGGGAGATTCAGCTTGCCAAAGCCGCTGTCCGTGCAGGTGTGGAAACATTGTTGCTCCGTTATGGCGTGGAAAAAGAACAGGTTGCAAGAGTTTACCTGGCAGGCGGTTTCGGTTATAAGTTGGACAGGGATAAGGCAATTGCCATTGGCATGTTACCTGGTGAATTTCGTGACCGTATAGAAACAGTAGGGAACAGTTCCTTGTCCGGAGCAGTCAGGTATAACAAAGACATTGAGGGAGAAACTGTCCTCAGACATATTGTAGAAATATCTTCCGAAGTTAACCTGTCCGCGGATAAAGATTTTAACGAATTTTATATGGACTATATGATGTTTGATATAGAGACAGACGTGGAGAACTAAATGGTGCTGTAAAGAATCCATTGGAATTGTCTATGGCGTGGAAAGTGTGAAATAGGAGATGATGGAAGGTCTTGTTTTTGACTTCATGTTGAGTATATAAAAACTGGGTTCCGCCCAGACCAAAAGTTCAGTGATTTTTGGGGCATGAGAACAAATATTTATCGCTATAGTTACTGTATTATGGTTTATTGCTGCAGTAATCTGTTGGAATAGTATAGTTTTATCGTAAGAAAAAGTATAGATATATAGTAGAATCTTATTGTAAAATTTAAGAAAATGAAAGCAAATTGAAATAATATTCTCTAAATTTTTCAAATGTAATCTTGTAGGCACTGTATATTCCAGATGTCTAGATAACAAAGAAGGAGTAACATGATAGTAGAGAGAAATAAAACAGTTTTTGAGAAACCTCCTGTGGCAGTACCAGACGGCAATGTGGATGTATCTGGCGGAGGAAGATGGAGAGTATGGCAGGATGCCGGTACGAAAATTGATGCACCGATTATGGGAAATGGAGATATGCTGGCTGCGTTGGCGGGAGATGCCCGTTTTCCGCAATTTTGGATAACGACAAATGATTTCTGGCAGATGGAAAGTGCGGCAAACTGGGAATTTTTCCACGATAATGCTGCAGCAAAATGCGACCCTGCTATGAGTGTTGGAAGCCCGCGTCCTGTTGGGCGCATGGTATTTGATATTCCTGAACTGGAAAACGCAGACTGGTACACGGAACAGGATTTTCTTACTGCAACAACAACGACAGTTCTTACTGCTTCAGATGGAAAGAAATGTATACTGAAAAGCTGGATTTCAGCCACAGAGAATGTGCTGGTGGCAGAATTTAATTCCGAAATGGAACTAAATCTGGAATATGATTTTTATTTTCCGGATGAAATAGGGAAAGGCTGTGACCGGGCGGCAGACATCTGGGGAAAAGGTGAATCAGATGAGATACAAAATGGTATGTTTGTAGGTATGGTCAGCGGTAGACCTTTGCAGTTGAAAAAAATCAGTGGAAACATCGTCAGCGGTTTCAGGCAATTCAGCGACCATGTAGATATGCCCACAAAGATAGGATTTGCCGGCTCTTTTATTGAAAAACCAAAAAACAGAGATATGACATGCAGGATTGCGTCAAAAAAACTGTGCGCTGGAGAAAAAGCAACATTCGTATTGTCTGTACGATCCTGGGCTAAGTATTCCAGACCTTACGAATATGCAGTATCGAGGACACGGTGGATGACGGAGGAAACGGTTGAAATATTACGAAATCAGCATTTGTCCTGGTGGAAAAAGTTCTGGTCTGTTTCGGAGATTATTCTGGATGATCCGATTATTGAACAGAGATATTATCTTTCTAAGTATATGCTTGCAAGTCTGTCCCAGGATCCAGAGTATCCTCCCAATATTCTTGGTATCAGCACCTTTGACCGACCGGCGTGGAATGGAAATTATAAGATTAATTACAATCATCAGTCGCCATATCTGAATCTGATGGTGTCCGGTCATTTTAGACAGTCTGATCCTCACGATAGTCCATATCTGAAGTTGATGGATATTTCCACAGAAATGTCAGAGCGCTTGGTGAATCATCAGGGACTTTATTATCCCCTTGGTCTGGGACCTCACGGAGTGGTCAGTGAAGCACTGCTGCTTCATATGAAATCACCGGCGCTGCATGGTGCGTTAAATATGATTTTCCGCTACCGTATGACTGAGGATGAAGAGTATGCAGGAAAAGTATATCCTTTTTTGCGTGGTGTTGCAGATTTCTGGGAAAAGGATTTGGTTTGTGTTGATGGCGTTTATCATGTGGTAGGGGATGGCATGCATGAGCGGTCAGACAGCAATATCCGTGAAAATGGTGAGCCCGAGGATCCTGTAAATACCCTTGGGTATCTGAAGACTTTCTTTACATGGATGCCTGTTATCAGTGAAGCACTGGAGCTTGATGCCGAAAAGAAAGAAAAATGGTTGTATTTAGCAGAGCATCTGGCAGAATATCCAAGAGGAACCATACGTGAGATTCAGGATAATCCTACTCTTTGGACAGAGGCGGATGTTAAACTGGATGAATTGCTGCCGGAAGAACTGATGGATACGGAAATTTATTATGATGAAGGGGTAGGAGGAAAGTGGTCCTTTCATTTCCCGGGCAATGTAATGCACATTTATCCAGGGAGTGCGATTGGTCTGGGAAGTGACCAAAAAGAATTGGAAATAGCCAGAAATACGGTACATATTCATTCGCTGGTTGAAAATGCAATTGGAGATCATGAATTAAGAAAAGCAAGAAAAGTGGGAGTAAAATGTAAAAATCCTCATTTTTATAAAGCAGGAGCTTTTAATGCTTCTAATCTGAGCTGCCTGTTTTTTACAGCTGCGGCGAGAGTTGGATATAATCCGGATGTAATCTGGGAGGAAATGAGACAGATGATTTTGCACCGTGGAATCCCCAATGGTTTTCTCAAAGAAAATCCTCATGGGATTGAGCAGTTGAATACCATTCCGGATGCCATACAGGAAATGATGTTGCAAAGCCATGAAGGTGTGATTCGAATTTTTCCGGTATGGCCTAGAAAAAAGCATCCGGAAGCAGCTTTTAGTGGCTTCAGAGCATGTGGGGCTTTTGAAGTCAGTGCATCCTTAAAGAATGGTGTTGTGGATACGGTAACAGTGGTCAGTCATAAAGGACATACATGCAGGTTTCAGAATCCATGGCCGCGAGAAGAGGCAGAGGTAATTCGTTTTGATGGCCGGACAGAAAAGCTTTCCGGTGACATTCTGGAAATTCAAATGCAAAGAGAGGAAGGCGTAAGAATTCACAAAGCATGAATTTAGGAGGGAATCATATGAAGGGATATTTTTGATAAAATAGTACATAAGTTTCGATAAATAAGGGAAGCGGCATTCTGTCAAAATGATATAAAATGGTACTTAGCAAAAGCAATTTCATTTATATTAGGAGGGAATGTCATGATAATCATTGGTGAGAAGCTGAACGGATCCATTCCGTCAGTTGCAAAAGCTATCGCTGAGAAGGATGCGGATCTGATCAGAGAAAGAGCACAAATGCAGGCAGAAGCGGGTGCCACATTTTTAGATGTTTGTGCGTCTGTAGAAGAGGATGTTGAAGTAGAAACTCTGAAATGGATGATTGATCTTGTACAGGAAGTGACTGATACCCCGATTTGTGTGGACAGCCCGAGTGCGAAATCCTGCGTTGCTGCGATTCCGTTTTGTAAGCGCCCTGGATTAATCAATTCCGTTTCACTGGAAGGAAATAAAATTGATACGATTTTTCCGATTATTGCGTATACTGACTGGGAATGTATAGCGCTGCTTTGTGATAACGATGGAATTCCGGATTCTGTAGAACGCCGTATGAAAGTGTTTCATGGAATTATGGAAAAAGCAAAAGAATACAACATTGCACCATCCAGATTACATATTGACCCGTTGGTCGTAACATTGTCTACAGATCAGACTGCACTTACTGTTTTTGCAGAGTGCTGCCGTCAGATCAAAGCAGAATATCCGGATATTCACATCACCAGTGGATTGTCAAATATATCCTTCGGTCTTCCAGCAAGAAAGAATATTAACCAGGCGTTTATGGTACTTGCCATGAATGCAGGAATGGACAGTGCAATTGTTGACCCTACAAACAAAAACATGATTGGTATGATTTATGCAGCGAATGCACTACTGGAGCAGGATGAGTACTGTCTGAAATATATTGATAAATTTACTTCAAAATCAGTGGAAGAAGCTCATACACAAGCAGCGGCATCACCGTTGGATGAAAAGATGCAGGCTGTCTTTAAAGCAACTCAGGATGGAAAAAATAAGGAAATCGGCAAATATGTGCAGGAAGCCATTGATGCAGGCTGTGATCCGACGGCAATCTTAAACGACGGAATGATTGGCGCTATGGCAGTTGTGGGTGAAAACTTCAAAAAAGAAATTATTTTTGTGCCACAGATGCTTGCTGCTGCACGTGCAATGAAAGCTGGTGTAGAGGTTCTGAAGCCATATCTTGCTACAGGTGAGGCAGGAAGTGCAGGCACCATTATTTTGGGAACAGTAGCCGGAGACCTTCATGATATAGGAAAAAACCTCGTAGGAATGATGTTTGAAAGTGCAGGATTTGAAGTGATTGACCTTGGGGTAGATGTGCCTATCGAGCGCTTCATTGAAGTGGTAAAAGAGCACAAAGAAGCTACCATTGTGGCTCTTTCAGCTCTCCTTACAACTACAATGCCATCCCTTCGTAACACTGTAGCTGCGCTTTTGAAACAGCCATTCCGTAATCGTATTAAGATTATGGTAGGTGGTGCTCCTATCAGTCAGGCGTTTGCAGACGAAATTGGTGCAGATGCTTATACTGAAGATGCTGCATCAGCAGCAGAACAGGCAAAGAAATATGCGGATTCCGGTTTCTGTGCCAGAGCCGCCGCCGGAGAATTTGATGAAATCGCGCCTGTAGAGGAGGCAGTGGCTGAAAAAGCAGATCAAGAAACCAAAGAAGAAAAAACAGTACAGAAGTTTGATAAGGCTTCCGTAGATATCAGTTCCATTCCGCTTCCGGGACCGGGAGAAGGATATAAACTGAATTGGGAAGCAACAAAGGAAAAATTCCGTAATTACTGGAATCATAAAAATACCGGCAGACCATTAATGTGTGTCATTGCAAGAAAACCGGAAGTGGAGCAGTACTCTGATGGAACACCGGTAGAAGGCGGATATTTGGATCAGATTTGCCAGGGAAAATATTATAGTATGCCTGCAGAACTGAAGTGGACAGATATGGAAGACAAATACCAGAACGCACAGAGAATAGTTGACCGTTATCGTTATTTCTGTGAAACTCATGCCTTTTTGGGAGAGAGTTTTCCGAATCTGAACATTGACTTTGGACCGGGTTCTCTTGCAGCATATCTTGGATCTGAAATCGGATTCAAGGAAGATACCGTTTGGTTTAATAAATGTCTGGATAGTTGGGATGGAGTACCGAAGCTGGATTTTGACCCGGACAACAAATGGTTCAAAAAACACATCCAGCTTGCAAAAGATTGCAGAGAACTTGCAGGAGATGATTTCTATGTAGATATGCCTGACCTGATGGAAAATATTGATGTGCTTGCATCGCTTCGCGGCGCTCAGGATATTCTCTTTGATCTTCTGGATGAGCCGGAGAAAATTGGTGAAAGAATCCAGGAAGTTACCGATATTTACTATGAATATTACGACCGTTTCTACGATATCATTAAAGACGAAGAGGGCGGAAATGCCTATACCGTATTCCAGATTTGGGGACCTGGAAAAACTGTAAAATTACAGTGCGATTTCTCTGCTATGATGTCACCGGAGGATTTCCGTAAATATATCCAGCCGTCACTGCGTAGGCAGTCCGAAAAGGTTGACCATGTTCTCTATCATCTGGATGGACCGGCTGCTATCAAGCATATGGATGCTTTGATGGAAATTGACGGAATTGATGCACTCCAGTGGACAAGCGGAGATGCAGGCCCAGACGGAACACTGCCGGATTGGGATGTGATTTATGACAAAGCTATCGCAGCAGGAAAATCTATCTGGGTTAAGGTATACTCCGGAGAATTCGAAGACTGGATCAAGAATGTTGACCGAATTGTAAAGAAATACGGCTCCCACAGCTTATTCCTGCTCTTCCCGGAAATGTCCATGGAACAGGCTGCATACCTGCTTGATTATGCAGATAAGAACTGGAGCGACGTAAAGGGAACTTTTGTTGAATCCCTTGGAAGATAACTTTTGTTGAATCCCATAAATTCAAATAAAAGAAGCCGTTTAGACGACGAAGGATATTTTGATTAATTCACTGATATGACAGATATTCCCGGTGGCCGTCTGACGGCTTCTTTTGTAGCTGGTTTTCTTTCCGACGGTGATTGCGAAAGCAAAAAATGTCTGGTACAATATTCGAGAGATGCAGGAAAGGACACAAAAAGATGAAGCTTGTAAGAGATAATATCCCATTGGATAAGGAGTTTCCGTTTCAGATATCAGAAGTAATTTTGGATGCGTCCAACAGCAGACCGGATACGTTCCATTGGCACAGCTATTTTGAAATCACCTATGTCAGAAAAGGCCGCGGATGTTATTTTGTAAATGGACAGGAGTATTCCATGAGTGAGGAAGATATTATCATTTTTAATAATGTGGAACCTCACGGATGGACGCTTCTGGAAGATGATATGCATCTTCTTGTTATGGTTTTTTCTCCGGAATTTGTGGCTGAGAAGTTAAGCGTATTTGATTCCGATTACCTGAAACCATTTGTAGAAAGAGGAAGTAATTTTAAAAATCGTATAGGAAAAGAAGAGGAAGTAAGCCACGAAATACGAAAAGCAATCCGGGAAATTTACACAGAATGGGAAGAAAAAAAAGAAGGATACCCTCTTATGATCAAAGCAGATGTCCTTAGAATCCTGACTATGCTGATCCGTGCTTATCAGAACGAGAGTAAATCCGATGAGATGCTGAAAGAAAAGAAAAACGCCATGAAACGGCTGGAAAGAGCATTTGATTATATTAATGAGCATTATTGTGAAAAAATTACCCTTGATGAGGTGGCGGCTTCAGCATATATGAGTTCTAATTATTTTTCTTCTTATTTCAGAAAAGTGACGAATATAGGGTTTAGTGAATATGTGACACGGCTTCGCATTATGCACGCCAGAGAACTTCTTCGTAATACGGATAGAAGTGTGACCGATATCGCCATGGAGTGCGGATTTAATAATATATCCAATTTTTACAGATTATATAAAAAACATGTGGGCAAGTCGCCAAGAGAAGCTAAAAAGTAGTTTTTGGATAAATATTCATAAGCAGAATTGTGAAAAAACGGAACAGTTACATTATGGTTAAAATAGTATAAAAACATGTGAAAATATGACATGGACAATTGGAAAGCCCTTATGCTAGGATAATAGTTAAGATGATATTGCCTGGCAGGGGGCTTTTTGGGAAGAAAGGAATAGGGGAATGGCAAAAACAGTAAAAACAGAATATTATGTAGAAATCACAGCTGGCGACCTGACACACCGTTTTGTTCCGGTGACAGAGGAAATTATCCGTTGCATCATATCCAAAAACGAGATTCATCAGGATAAAGAATCTCTTATCATTGAAAAAAAAGATTATCCTTCCGTAGCTTTTGAAACAGAAGAAACGGATGATGCCTTTACGTTAAGGACCGCTAAGGTCAGCGCAGAGCTGAATCTTCGCACAGGGGAGATTTCCTGGAAACATTCGGACGGTACCATCTGGCTTATGGAAAAGGGCAAGGATTTGACAGAGATTGAAGTGGTTCATTATACAACGGGTGATGAAGAGCCGATTATCAATCGTGTAAAAACCGTAGATGGTGAGCGGAATTTTATCCAGAATCTGAAGCCGGAGGTGGACAGAATTGCGTACAGGGTCCGCCTGTTTTTTGCATGGAAGGATGGAGAAGCAATCCATGGACTTGGTCAGGCGGAGGAAGGAATCTACGATTATAGAGGTCATAATCAATATCTTTACCAGCATAATATGCGGATTCCTATGCCAATATTTGTTTCTTCCGAAGGATACGGGATTCTTTTGGACTGCTGTTCTCTTATGACTTTTAACGACGAAGGAAAAGATTCCTATATTTATATGGATACGGTGGAACAGATTGATTACTATTTTCTGGGAGGAGAGACGATGGACGGAATCGTTCGTGATTATCGTTATCTTACAGGAAAGGCAACGATGCTTCCCAAGTGGGCATATGGATATGTTCAGTCCAAGGAACAGTATTATTCCGCGCAGGAGCTTGTAGATATTGTGAAGCATTATCGCGATATTGAAGTTCCTCTGGACTGTGTGGTCCAGGACTGGAATACCTGGGATCCAGGCAACTGGGGTGAAAAACTGGTAGATAAAATACGCTATGGAAACTTAAAAGAGGCTATGGATGAGATTCATACAATGAACGCTCACAGTATGGTTTCCGTATGGCCGAATATGAATGCAGGTGGCAAAAACCATACAGAATTTTTTGAAGTAGGATATCTTTTAAAGGATTATGCAACCTACAATGCCTTCAATGAAAAAGCACGGGAAATGTACTGGAAACAGGCAAAAGAAGAACTTTTTGACGGCGGTTTTGATTCCTGGTGGTGCGATTCTACGGAGCCGTTTTCCGGTCCGGACTGGGGCGGAGAGGTAAAAAGAGAACCATGGGAACGCTTTATGCTTGTTGGAAATGAACACAAAAAATATCTGGATGCAGAGGTTGCCAATGCCTTTGCACTTATGCATGCAAAGGGCATTTACGAAAACCAGCGGAAAGAAAGAGAAGATATGCGTGTTCTGAATCTGACACGTTCCGGGTATGCTTCCGGGCAGAAATATGCTGCCATGCTGTGGTCTGGAGATACCTGTGCCACATGGGATACCTTGAAAACACAGATCGTAGAAGGTCTGAATATGGGACTTAGCGGATATCCTTACTGGACACTTGATATTGGTGCATTCTTTACGGTAAAAGATAAATGGCAGAACAGAGGGTGTGGCTGCAGCACAGATCCTGCTCCCAAGTGGTTCTGGAAAGGGGAATATAATGAAGGCGTAAAAGATAAAGGTTACTGCGAGCTTTATACTCGCTGGCTTGAGATGGGGGCCTTTCTTCCGATGTTCCGTTCTCATGGCACAGATACTCCGAGGGAAATATGGAATTTTGGAGAAAAAGGCACGATGTTTTATGATGCCATTGAGAAGTTTATTAAGCTTCGATATCATCTGATGCCGTATATTTATTCTATGGCAGGAGCTGTATATCTGGAAGATTATACGATCATGAGAAGTCTTCTGTTCGATTTTCCGGAAGATGAGGAAGCAAAAAAGATAGAAAATGAGTTTATGTTTGGCCCGTCACTTCTGATTTGTGCGGTTACTGAACCAATGTATTATGAGGCAGAAAGCAGAGAAATTGACCGGGAAAAAACATGGGAATGTTATCTTCCAAAAGGAACGAAGTGGTACGATTATTGGACAAATACCTGTTATGAAGGCGGACAGTACGTCATCGTGGATGCACCCATTGATAGAATTCCGATTTTCGTAAAAGCAGGAGCTGTCATACCGACAGTACAGGGAATTCAGTACGCATCCCAGAAGCCGCAAGAACCAACGAAAATATATGTTTATCCGGGCGCAGACGGTAAATTCCGATTTTATGAAGATGAAGAAAATAATTATCATTTTGAAAACGGGGCTTATGCCGTGACAGAATTTATATGGGATGATGAAAAACAGAAATTAACAGCAAATCCTCGCCAGGGAAGCTATTCTGGTATGGAAGAACTGGTATACTCTGTTGAAATTGTGAAATGAGTTTAAGGTTAATATTTTTGATGTAAACAGTTACAAAATAAGAACAGACAAAAATCAATACAAAAAGAGCGGAGAAATAATCTGATATTATTCCGCTCTTTTTGTATTGAAAAATGTAATTATTCATAACCAATGATTCCGAAAAAAAAGTATAATACAATTTAGCACAACTCAGGAAGCGTTTCCTCTGTATTCAAATGGACTTATACCTGTCTGTTTCTTGAAAATCCTGCTGAAATATCCCTGATCATGATATCCTACCATTTCTCCAATCTGTCTGATTGATAGCTCTGGATTGTGGAGAAGCATGCGCTGTGCATGAGCAATCCTCAGATTGGTGATATACTTGCTTGGGGTACAGTCATATACCTGACAGAATATTTTGGTCAAATAACTGGAGCTGTAGTTCAGATTGTTTGCAATCAGATTCAGGTTAATGTCCTGGGTATAATTTTCTACCAGAAAGTCTTTCAGAAGCTCTGCAATCTGTGAAGAAGTCATTTTTGTAGTTCCTGGATTAAATACTTCTTCATAGTTGCTCTTGGTAATTTGAAATTCTTTTTTTATTCGAAGCAGTGCACTGGTGAGCTCTTCTGTGTCTACAGGTTTTAGAAGATAATCGGTAACCTTCAGGCTGATGGCATTTTTTGCATATTCAAAATCAGAAAAGCCGCTTGTGATGATGAATTTGGTAAGTGGAAAATGCTCCCGAACCTTTGTGAGAAGCTCAAGGCCGTCCATAACCGGCATTTTAATATCAGTAATGATCACATCAGGGGAAAGCTCTTCAATTAATCCGTATGCCTGTTTTCCTGTCTGGGCAGTTCCGATTACTTCAAAATCGCTGTCTATTTTTTTAATTTTCTGAACAAGATTGTTGAGTAATAATTCTTCGTCTTCAGCAACGACAACTGTGTAGTTCATATGATTTACCTGTCCTTTATTTCAAATTAGATGCAGTGCTCAGTCTGCTTATCTGACTGGTTTTCAGATTGAATGAAGCGTCCGATGGATACAATGCCGTGTCCTTCCGGTGTATTTCCATATGTAAAAATGATATCTTCTTTACAGAAAAGAGACCAGCGAAGATACACATTCAGGGTTCCGAGACCATTGATTTTCAGTTCTGGAATTCCTGGATTCTCGGTTGCTTTTTTTATATTATCTATTATTTTTTTGATTGCCTGGGGCGTAAAACCAGTACCGGAATCAGTGACATCTATCTGCCAGCGGTCAGATAGAATATAGCCCTTAATGGAAATATGCCAGGGTGGTTCACAGTCGGAACCGTATTTAATTGCGTTTTCCACAATAGGTTGTATGATCAGTTTTGGAACTTTTTCGTTCATTAGCTTTTCATCTATATCAATGGTATAATTCAAGCTTGTCTGATACCTGACTTTCATGCAGTACAGATATTTTTGTACATAATCAATTTCTTCCTGAAGAGTAACGATTGTACTGGCAGTGCTTGTAATATATCTCATGATATTGGAAAGATTTCTGCACATTTTTATTACAGTATCCGTTTCTCCGTTTTCAGCAAGAACAATGATACTGGAGAGGGAATTATAATAAAAATGCGGATTGATTTGCGTCTGCAATGCAAGAATACGGGATTTTACTTCCTGTTCCTTGGCTTCCATCAACTGGTTCATGGAGTCTTTCATGCTGTCGCTCATGATCTGGTATGCCTGATACAGCTCTTCCAGTTCATTGACGGATACAGGATAAGAGGTTGCTTTTTCTTTTCCAAGAGTATCAAGCTCTAATCGCTGTATGATGTGCTTGAGGTGCTTGATCGGGCGCACAATGGTTCTCGATAAACGAGAGGAAATAATTGCCGCCACGATTAGAATAACGGCTACAACCCCCAGAAGAATTTCCAGAAGATGATATACTGGGGAAAGGATCATGGACTGTGGCATCACTGTCATATAGGTGAAGCCTGAATAACCGGAGTGTTCATAAGCGGCGTATTCCTTCTTGCTGGTGAGCGGGCTGAAAAAGGAAGAACCGGATTTGAGGCTGCTTGCCAGCGGATAATACTTCTGGATAAGGTCTGCTTCTTCTTTTTCAATATTATAGGGGTAAATCAGATTTCCGTCTCTGTCAAAAATATAAATCGCAGCAGTATTATCTTTATTCTTTTTTTCATAAGAGATGATACTTTTGAAAATGGATTTGCACTGCTTGACTGTTTCAATGACACCTACAGAACGTCCATATTGGTTATTGAAGGATCTGTAGAGGGAAATAAACCACTGCTTATATTTGGCAGATTTGGAATATTTATCTGTCACATATGGCTTGGTTATAATCTTAGAGCCTTCCAGCTCTTGGGCATGTTCCATCCATTCTAACTGACTGGAATCCACATTTCTTACCATGGTGGTCAGTCCGGACTGAAGTACATGGCCGGAGGTATCGTAGAGGTTCATCTGATCTGCTTTCCATTCTGTTCCGCTTAAAGCGATGAAAAGATCTGTCATTTCTTCAAGCATGTCGCTGGAAATATTCAGATCAAAGGATTTGTCTAGGATGTTTTTGGAAATATTACTGTAGTTGATATTCACGGATACATTATCCAAATCTCTTAATTCAGAATCCACCTGAGTGAGAAAACTGGAATTCAGTGTGTTCATGGCCTGTATCTGGCTGTTTATTAGCTGTCGTGAGACGAATACATAAAAAAAGACAGCAAAGGAAAACAGGACAAGACACACAAGAAAAATATAAGCACGAAACAGTTTTGTCTGAAACCTGGTCTGTTTCAATTTCAATGATGAGACCTCCTGAATTTGTATTTTTTGAACAGAATTTATTAGATAATGTTCGTATGGCAACAGTATAACATAGCTGTATTAGAATATACAAGAATGACTCTCGAATTTTTAGGATTTATTGGTGACAATATCCAAAATTGATAAAATAGTATTGTGCAAAGTGTATATTAATATTAAAATAGTATAGAAAAAGTGTGAAAAAAGTACAAAAACAGAATGTAATAATCCATGGATATTAAAATCGCATTCTGATAAACTTAAGTCACAAACAAAACGGAGCAGTAAAAGCTTAATAAAGGAGGAAATAGAAATGAAAAGAAGAGCTTTATCAATGGTAATGGCTGCTGCTATGGTGGCTTCTATGACAGCAGGAATGGCAGCTACAGTTTCTGCAGAAGAGAATGATTTTGCAGGAGAGGAACTGAGCATTCTTGTATCAGCCGGCTGGATGGACAACCGTTATGATGCAACGATCGCACGTTTTGAAGATACTTATGATGTAACCGTGGATCTTCAGACAATTCCGGCTGATCAGTATTCAGACCTTCTGCAGTCCAAGCTGGCTACAGACTCCTGTACTGATATTTTCTGGATTCAGTCTAATCCATTTGCAATCGAATCTGTAATCGTTGATCCGGAAAAATATTGTATTGATTTTTCAGGTGCAGAGTGGGAAGAGAAGATTCCGGAAGCACGTCGTGCAGCATGCAAATACAATGATAAATTATACGGACTTCAATTATGGCACAACTCTCCTGAGTATGTAATGCTTTATAACAAAACTTTATTTGAGGAGAATGGCTGGGAAGTTCCGACAACCTACGAAGAACTGAAAGCTTTATGTGCAGAAATCTATGATACAGGAATTACTCCATGGTTTATGCCTGGTGCAGACGGATGGCAGCATCAGCTTGCATTCTTCCAGATCGGCGGATGCTATGAAGAAGCACAGCCGGGTTTATATGAAGCACTGAACAACAATACAGCAACATTTGCTGATAATGAAAAAATGCTTGAAGTTCTGGGACAGTTCAAAGAATTCTCTGATGCAGGATATTTCGGAGAAGACTGGATTGGAACAGACAGCACCAACATGGTAAATGAGTTTGGCGACAGAAATTGTGCGATGACACTTGCAAACTCAAGCTTTATTAAACAGATTGTTGAAGAAACCGGAACATCAGATGAATTTGGTTTATTCCTTGAGCCTCTTGGAGATAACACCTACTTCCCAGCAAGCCCGGCTGGCCCGACGATGTTTGGCTACAACGGAAGCGAACATCCGGAACTTGTAAAAGAATTCTTCAATTTCGTAACAACAACAGAAAGTTTACAGGAAATCCTCGATAATTCACCTTCATACACCAATATTCATGTAAATGATGATGCAGTAGAACAGCACTGGCTGCCAGAAGAAGAGGAATTCATGGAGAGCATTCCGGAAGATAAAATGACTATCTCTGTACTTCAGAATGGTACAAAATATACAAATGACTACTGGATGAATTTCGGACAGGATATGGTTTCCTACTGCCTGGGTGAAATGGAAGCAAATGATGTTCTTAAGAACATGGACACCAATCGTGCGGAAGCAGCAAAAACCGCAGGAGATGAGGCTTGGAGCTAATATCGGTTATCCGGTAATAAGGTAAACGAGTATGGCGGTGCGAGGGAAGGATCCTTCGCACTGCTCATTTTCTGAGAAAAAAGTGTAACCACGAATAATCGTTGGTTTGTGTAATTGCATACAAATTTATAACAATATTAAGAAATAGGAGGCGTTTCCGTGAACAAAAAGAAGATTTATCCACAATGGTTTTTGATCGCGCCGCTGGCACTTTATATTTTATTTTTCCTGCTTCCGAGCCTCATGGGTGTTGCATATTCCTTTACGGACTGGAACTCCAGAAGTGTGTTGAACGGAACACATTTTGTCGGTCTTCAGAATTACATAGAAATTTTTACATCGGATAAAAATTATCTGGATGGTATCGGACATACTCTGATGTTTACGGTTGTATCCAATATTGTGAAGCTGATTCCTGCTCTTCTGATCGCCATTATGCTTCAAGAAGGATTAAGAGGACAGGGCTTTTATCGTACGGTTATGTACCTTCCATCTATTCTGCCATTTGTAATTATCGGTCTTATTTTTAAGTCCATCCTGAACTACAATACAGGTATTCTTAATGGAGCGTTTGAGTTCCTGCATATGGATTTTCTGAAGCAGAAATGGCTCTCTGATTTGGGCGTAGTCTGGAAATCCATCATTGGTGTTGACGCATGGAGAGGTATCGGTTATGTTATGACTATTTTCCTCGCCGGATTAAATACCATTCCAAAATCATATTACGAAGCAGCACAGATTGACGGTGCAAATTTCTGGCAGAGATTACGTTATGTGACACTGCCGATGCTGACAGGTTCTATCATGATCAATCTGGTTTTTGGTATTACTTATGGTCTGAAGGTTTTCGATATTGTTTATGTTCTTACAAACGGTGGCCCCGGACATGCAACTGAAGTGCTTACCACTTATGCATTCCAGTTATATTCCAGGGGACAGTACGGAATGTCTACGGCATTGAATACGGTTCTTCTTGTGATAACGGCTATAGTTGGTGTATTTATCGTTAAAACAATAGGAAAACAGGAGGTGCAGCAATAATGAAAAAAAATATACAGACAATCTTAAAGCATTTTGTATGTATCTTCTTAAGTATGCTTGTTATTGTGCCATTTTATTTGGTACTGATTAACTCTTTTAAATCAAAATCAGAAGCTGCAAGAATGAGTCTGTCTCTTCCTACGAAATGGTTTTTCAGCAATTATGCGGAGGTTATTGCGAAAGGAAATTTGATTCAGGGCTTTCTGAACAGTTTGCTGTATGCACTTGTTGCAACTACTTTGGGTGTTGTACTTTGTGCAATGGCTGCATTTGTATTATGTCGTAAACGTACAAAGTTAAACGTATTTTTATACTATTTTGTGCTCTGCGGATTGTTCTTCCCTGTGAACTATGTAACCCTGGTAAGAGTGCTTACCACTGCACACATGAACGATACACGTATTGGAATTATTGTGGTATTTACCAGTGCAATGATACCGTTCTGTGTATTTACGATTCGAAACTTTGTGACATCTGTTCCGGTGGAGCTTGATGAGGCTGCCGTGATTGACGGGGCAGGTCCTATCAGCCTGTTTTTTAGGATTATCATGCCTTTGCTGAAACCTACTATGGTAACATGCTTTATTCTTCAGTTTATGGGAGTATGGAGTGATTTCCTGACTCCGCTGTATCTGTCAAGTAAGAGTAAGCTTTTCCCCATGACAATGGCGGTATATCAGTTTTTCGGGAAGAATAAGAGCTATTGGAATTATATTTTTGCTGATATCGTATTAACCTGTATTCCCGTAATTATTGTTTATATGATCGGACAGAAATACATCATTGGTGGTATGACATCAGGAGCGGTAAAAGAATAAGATAGTTCCCCAAACCGAAAAATTGTTTAGGAGGATGCAATCAGGGGTGATCGAGGAAGCGAAACTTTTGGAATACTTTTAGCGGAGTGTAACCGCCAGATATACTGTACTGGCGTTGTCTTCGGTAACAGAATCACTGAAAAGCTGGAGAGTATGGGGCATACTTTTGAGGCTTACCATAAGGACACAGATCCTAGAGTTCAG